>Ga0256839_1001479_pt1 | contig 28451 bp, 44 predicted proteins | sample 354166metaG_FD_185968 | JGI IMG/M metagenome (GOLD analysis project Ga0256839, IMG submission 185968) | Hydrothermal vent microbial communities from Mid Atlantic Ridge, Atlantic Ocean - 354-166 | ecosystem: Environmental > Aquatic > Marine > Hydrothermal vents | place: Atlantic Ocean: Mid... | reverse complement strand
CATTGTTTGCAATCGCGTTTTCAACGGCAGAATATGGGCCGTTGACGCTGAAGGAAACCACAGACTGCGCCTGACTTGCGTTATTGCGCTCGTACGACTGGCCGCGATGTAGTGGTGTTGCTATAAGCGCCATTACCCCATTCCTTGGTTGTCGATGAATATTTCGATGCGCTGAAGCAATGCGCCAAGAGTTGATGATGTTGCATCGTTGAGCGATGCCGCGCGGTTATCGAGCTTGTCGAACGCGGAAGAAATAGCACGCTCCAGTGATTGTGCCGTTCGCTCGGCCGCTTGCTGCTCTCGCCGTTCGCGGTCTCTGATTGCTTGCTGCTCTCGTTGCAGGCGGTCTGATTCGGCCTTGCGCCGCACGCTCTCGGCTTCGAAGATCGCGTCAATCTCTAGTTTCTTTCTGGCGTCAATAACACGCTTGAAGTTCTCTACCTCGCTCTCGGAAAGTTGGTCGCTCAGCTCTTCGATTTCAGCGTACAAATCAGCGTATCGAAGCTTGATCTGCTCGATTGGGGTTTTTAGACTTCTGTCCATTGCTTCTATTTGCGCACGAATACCTTCCGCGGCAGACTGCCGAGCGGATTCTGCGATCTTTGCTTCAGAAGCAGCCCTATCCTCGGCGAGCTTTCTGAGTTTGTTTTGCTCCTCAACCTGCGCTTGAAATAAACTCACCTGCTCCTTTGCGATTACCGCCAGCTTCTCGCTTGTGGTAACCGGTGCATCCGTGAACGCGGAGTGAACTAATCTTGCGAGCTGCCTAAATCCTCCTGAATGCTCGGCTATTGCCTCATCAATCTTATCATCGAGCAACTTTCGTTCAGCCGACTGCCTTCTGATAAGTTCGACCTGCGTTACCATCTCCCCGCTCTCGGCATTGAGTAATGCCACCCTGTCCTTCGCGTCCTGTGCTATATCCTTCGCCGCTCGCTGGAAGTTCCTGGCTGCTTTTGTAGCTTCTTGGAACTTACTTACGATCGCCAAGATCGAGGCGACAATCGTAAGCGGGATAAACAGCTTTGACACTATCGCCTGCAGCCTAGTCGCCGCGTCGCCGATTGCTGACATTGCCCCGCCAATGTTCTTTTCAGCGGACTTCCCCATTTTTGAGGTGCTTTGATGAACGCTGGACTCGGCATTTTTGAGGTCTTTTTCTAGCTTGTCGGTCTTTGCGGTGATATCAACGTGGGCAGAGCCGACTTTGCTTGACTTACCCATAGCCTTCTCCTATGTTGAGTTTGAAAGAGAGGCGAGCTATGGACAAAAACGACATCCGTGAAGCATTAGACGAGCACCGACGGAGCCAGTCCATTCCAGCTCTCGGAGTTGCTTTCGGTTTCATTCCAGGAAGCGTTGGGGCCGCGTTCTTGGCATTCTTGCTGCTTTTCAATGATCCACGAACTGTTGACGACATTACAGCCCACAGATACATTCTTGTCATCAGCGGTTCACTTCTGGCATTTGGTTGCGCTATCGCTGCTCTGTGCATGTGGTTACACCGACGCGCCAGCAAACGATAACCACCATCACTGAGCTGTTGTTCGTTACGCGACACCACAGCCCCCTATCCAGGTGTGACCACACCGGTGAACTGCGCGTCCACACTCACTTCGATCGGGCTGCCGATGTTCAAGTTGACGCCGACGCGCGTCGGAAAAGCAGAGCCAGAATACTGCCGGCCACTTGCAGCGCTCACAACAAGCGTCTGTGGCGTCACCAAAGGCACAGCGCCGGCAGCAAAGAAGTTGCCGGAACCAACGGCCGTCACGGCACCAATAAATGTGAACGGGAACTCAAGTGTGTTGGCCTGGCCAACCTGCATACTCATTCCAATCCCGTGAATATGTATGTTACCCGCAAATGTGTTGGTCCCGTCCATGTCGAGCACAGCCGCAACGACAGAATCGCCCGCCTTCACCGCGCTGATGAGCGGCTCGGTTTCGTCGACCAACACCCGGACAACGCCGGTAGCCGTATAAACGCTTGGCTTAAATGTCCGCCAGAAAATGCTCTCGCCCGCGATCTTGCTGGTCGTTTCAATAGAAGGCCAGTTGAAATCAATGCTGAAACCCACAAGGTTGACGGCGTTATCGTTGATGTCGCCATACTTGCCAGCCATTGTTACATTGCCTGCATAACCAGTGAGCGGCGCTGTAGCGGGAAAGCGGCCCGAAATATTGGCGGTCGCGCTAGAAAGGCCGACAGTGTTGGTTGCAAATGTCGAAGCACTGCGAGACGTCACGTCGTGCATATCTGTCGTTTCGTTGTAAGAACCGCCGATATCTGCGATCTTTGCGAGCAGAAACTCGCTCGACGCCCAAGTCGTGCTGCTCTCAATGCCAATCGTTACGCCAGCCATATCACACCGCCTTGCTTACTCGCAGTTCAAAGTCCAACCAGAAGTGGTATTCGTTATCCTCGCCGATCATGCCGAACCGACTGCACACCATGATGCCAGCCGTCCACCCGCCAACGAGCGCTGGGGTCCATCGGTGGTACAGCGCGAAATACCGATCGAGTATTTCATCCGGGTATCCGAACCCAGCCGTAACATCCGTCGTCAGGTGCAAGCGAACCGTTGCTATGTATTCATCGCGCGGTATGGTGTCGTCTTGTTCCGCGCTCGCAATCTCGAACCATCCGTATGGCATAGATGTTTTTGGCGCAACACGCCAAGCGTTGAAGGCGTTGATAATCTCGTTGCCAGCCTCAAAGAGGCCGCCTGTACCTGTGTCGGCCACAGCCCGCGCCCGTACAACTTTGGTGAGTTCGGCAATGTTCATAGTGCGGCCCCAGCACGCCTTGCGATGCCCTTTTCCATGCCTTTACTAAACGCAGCCTGCAATGCAGGCTTTGCCGCCTTGAGCGCAGGCGCTGCCCATGGGCGTGGTGCGATCGTCACCGATTGCACAAGTTTGAACCAGAACTCTGTGCGCTTCGATGCGCCACCTACATTGCGTACCAAATACGCGCCACTTGGTGTGCGGATGAATGACAGCTTCGGGCTTTTGACATTGCGCAAGCTGACATTCTGACGCCGAAGCCGCTTGGCCTTGTCGCTGAGTGGTATGGTGAGGAACTTACCCCTCGCCATGATCGTTGCGCCCTTCTCCAGCGTGAGTCCATAAGGGAGGTTTGTGCCGATGCTCACTCGCAAGTTGCGAGGCTTTGTGTGGACAATGCTGTTAACAAGAGCCCCGGTGTCATTGCCAGGCGGCGAGCCCGGCAGGCTCGGACTCGGCCCGTTGAGCAGATTGCTCATCGTGGTTTGCACACGCCTGGCCGCATCCGCAAGCCCGTCGTGCGCCGCGGGGATAATGACACTCTTGACGAACTCATCACCCTTCCATTCGACAGTAGAAGTCATTGGTCAACCTCCAGCGTCACGGCGTAAAGTCCGCCAACCCCACCCTGGTCGACGGGCGGACCAAGTACCCGGTAAGTCACAGAACCAACCACCACCTTGGAGTCGGTTGTCAGCACGACCGACGTACCATCACCAAGCTGGGTTGGAAAGAACCCCTCGAATGTCGTCTGCCCGAACTCGCGACCGATCCTAATCGACTCCGATGCGTTCATCGCGTTAATACGGCAGGGCACATTGGTTTGAGCTGTGCCATCGGCGCGAGATATAGAGCCGTCAGACGACGAGGTAGACCATGTGGTAGCCGTGATCGTCGCTTCGCTGTTAAAAAGAATAGTATCAAAGACAATGGTCATGCCATCCCCCTTCGATAAGGGGTGAATCCGAACTCACGCATCAGCTGGTCTGTTGTCTCGCTCGTCAGAGCCGCGCGTGTGTACGAGTAGCTTCCCATCGACTCTGATTGCATCATGGCGCCCTTTCCTCGCTTCGCTCGCAAGTTGTCGACAAGAGAATACATTGCAAGCTTGAGCCCGTCTGGAGCATCTGTATAGCCCCCTGTGTAGACCACCTTGATGCCCCTGGTACCTTCCGGCCACACTGGCGTGCCGTCGCGGTCGAGTTTGGACGGGAACACATCAAAGGCCGTGAATCGGCTTAGCAGGCCGCTGTCTCCGTCGAACCAATACGAGCTTGAGTCAAAGGCTGTGTAGCTCGGCACACCGCTTGAAGTGCCGGAGAGGTAGCTCACGCTTTCAACGGCAGTCACCGGTGTGCTTCGGAGTTGGATGCTCCCTGCACCGAAGCTGTCGTAGAACTCGGTCCTAGATTTCGAGTCGAACTCACGGTCGCACCACTCTTCTGCGCGAGATTGAGCGGCGGGCAGTATAAGTGCGAGCCATGCGTCAAGGTCGCTCCCGGTGATACCGGCCCAAGTCTTGTAGTCGGCTTGCGTTATAACCGGCATAAAGAACCCTCAGTTGATGCGGGTCAGACCTGCGCCCTTGTTTCTTGGTGATCTCAAAACCACCTTGGTCTGCGGCGTTGCTACGGCCTTCCCTAGCGCGATCAATGTCTTGGCAACCCCCGACGGAAGGTTGACCACATCGCCCGCCTGCCATTGGAGGTACGGCTGTTTGAGTGTGAGTTTCATAAAGCACCCGCAACCTTTTGGGACTGCGGGTGATTGGATGGTTTATGCGAAGAGTTCCTGCGAGTTGTTGCGATCTGCCGTATTGGCCGGAGTCTCCGTCGCGTCGAACAAGTCGACCCACGCGCAAAGATACGAACCAGATGTTCCGTTTCCGGCAACAGCGTAAAGCTGCATGTATCGCTTTTTGTCTCGAAGGTCAACAAATGCCGCGAATGTCTTGTTGTCGTCAGTCGCAGAAGGCGCGGTGCCATCTGTGGTGAAGTCGAGCCCGGGGATTTCGGCATAGGTCAAATCATCGTCTGATTCCATGACATTCATACCGGCGATCGTGACATCTGTAGCCCCGAGCGCGAACATGACGCGAGCGCTGTTGTATTTGACACCAGAAGCTGCTGTGTCGACAGTTACGGGCGTCGATCCCGTCGAGCCGACCCATTCTGCATTGTTTTTGATGGCTTGCGGCTGAATGCAAACCACGGTGCGAATCGTTTGTGACGCTGTTCCAATAGCTCCCATGTGAAGCTCCTTGTGTGGTTAGCTTGCCCTTGTGATGAGTCCGACGATCGGCCCAGGTTCGCGGTCGGCTTCTGTTGCGCTGGCATTGCCCACATCGTGGACGGTGATGCCTGACCTCATAATGCCGCGAATGGCGATACTGTCCTGCTCGAAGTAACGATCGGAGCTGGTGGCAATCTCCATTGTCTTCCGGTCTCCGTACATAGCCCCGGCGTCGATGTTGCCGAACAACGCGCAGACCTGCGAGTTGGCTTCTGTCCGTGGCATCGACCGCGCGAACACGACCGGGTACCCAAGAAACACATTTGCGCGCTTGCCCTCGATTTCCAGCGCTGTGACGCCGCCGGAAGCGAGCGCGAGCCTCATCATAACTTCGGTGTAGAACCGCTTGTTGACGATCCACTTAGGCTCGCCGAGAGGAGTATCAAAGTCTGGGTGGAGACCAAGAACAGACTCAAAGTCGGCCAGCACCAGTTCACTGTAGAGATTGCCAGAACCGACAAAGAGCCCAGCAATGTCTGCGATTGTTGAACTCAAGCCCTTGAGCTTTTCGCGAATACCAACATCACCGGCGTACATGCTTGTGCCGTCACCATTGAACCCCCGTTCGTCGATGTCTTTTGAAAACGACCACGAGATGTTTGTGGCAACGACGTCCGAAATATTCAGCGCAGAATCATCAATTGATTCGTTGCTGAGTTTCGAGATAACAGCCCGCTTTCGGGCGAGAATCTCGACCCCATCGAACGACATGTTGGACTCGGTAATCGTTCCTGCCTCGCCGGGTGAATAAACCGTCAGGTCGCCCGTTCTGCGCGGGAAGCTTTGGATGTCGGAAGACATCGTTTCGTTTTGCGCAAGACCCTGAAAAACGCCGTAGCTTTCCCGGAGGTCGATCAACCTGGGGGTAAACGCCGGCGGGATCAACGCGCCGGCCGAAGTGAAAGTAGTCGTGATGTTGGCCTTGGCCATAATTTCTTTATCACGAGCCTTCTGCCCGTATTCGCGCTGGCCCATAAATGCCAAGCGCGAGAACGCGCCAAACGCCTCGGCCTCGTCCGCGCTACTCCACACGGTAGGAGTCTGGCCTGGTTGCGGGCTCTTTGCCCGGCGGTTGTAAGCCTTCGAGGCCGCGATGTTCTCGTGAATTGACGCAGTGTATTTCTCGGCGGTCTCTGCGAGCACTCGGTTAACGCCGCTCGCCTTGATGCCTTCGAGCCCTTCGAGCTTTCGTGCCTTGGCACGGAGCCGCTTGAAGTCTGAGATGGTGATCGTCTTCTCAGTCTCGTCTTCCTCGTCTTCCTCATCTTCCGCCTTTGTAAGCTCTTCGACTGGCTCTTCTGTGGTGTTTGGCATGGTGTTGTCGACAAACTGGACCTCCTCGCCTTTGTCGGAAGAAACAGCGATAGTGACGGTCTTGACGACCTCGATGTCTCGGCCCTCCGCGTCGACGATGTTCTCCTTGTCTTCCATCCACGCTTTGACCTCGGGGAAGGTTGACGGTCCTTCGTAGCCGTTGGCACGAGCGATCTTCAGCGCGCGCGCAAATTGTACCTTGACTTTCTTCATGGTGGTGCCCTTGTTTTGAGTGTGAAACACGCCTGCTCAGGGCATCGCGGTTGCGTTCAGGGCTCAACCTCGTGGGAGCCGATACGCATCGGGCATCTGCCGACACAGGAACTTGGTAACGCCCTGCCTGGGCGTCTGGTCAATACTACCAGAGACCGCGGGTTGTGTCAAGATCAATCGCCGCTATCGGCTTGAGGTGCCGGTTGATCCGCTCAATGTCGTACTTCCAAAAACGCCGGACATCTTCTGTGATGTTGATAACGGAAATGTACTCGTGCAGCCCGAGCCGCTGGATGATCTCTACTCGTCGCAGTCCAAATAAGACATGCCCCTCCCAACAGATCACAGGGCTCTTGAGGCCATAGGCGATAAGCGACTCCTCAAGCCGGTCGTAGTCTGTCTGGTGTTCAGGGCTACGATCTGCGCGTGGCTTCCAGACCCACTTGGTGTGGGCCACACTCAGTCCGAGCGTGAGGTCTTTCACACCAGCTCCTTTGCATTCATAGGCTACGGGCTTGGCTACATACGCCTCGATCTGCTCGGGCGACCATGCGGCCTGCTCGATCATCCGGCAAAGGCCTTCACATTTTTGGCATGTTGTCATGGTTGTCATTTAGAGTCTTGTATCCTGTCAATGAATGGTGCCAGGGCTGCGGATACACCTGTCCACTTGATGAATGAGCGCCTGTTCAACATGTCACAGTCCCATCACAATCACACGCCCGCGCGGTGGGGGGGCCGCATCGGCCAGGCCGAACATCGCAGCTGATTCTCGTTTGATTCGCCCCTTTGTAACCAGGTCGTCCATTGCTGCAATCCTGGTTTCGTCGACGCTCATTACACCGCCCTGGCACGCCACGTTACACGGCATACAAGTAAGGCTGAGTTCGAGCCACTTCCATTCACGGACGACGGACTTTGGTACAACTCCGTCACGACCGTACGCCTTCTCTTCTTCCTCAGTGGGTGAACCAAAGTCGGTAGGCTCAAAGCCGATGCTCGAACCAATCCCTGCCTCGCGGGCCATCGTCAGAACATCGTCACCAAGCGGGGTGGAAGCCACCCTAATCCTCACCTTCCACGCCCGATGGTCTTGGGTATTTGGGACTGCGATAGCCTTCCTCAGCGAGCCGACGCATTTATCAAGGTCGTACCAGTGGTCGGCAAATATCTTGCCGTTCTTGAAGAAGTACGAGGTGTCTGCGCCGCGTGGAACAACTACTTCGGTGTCGAGGTCGATGTCGTCGGTGTTGGCGATCACAAGGATGTCCCGATTGCCGTTGTTTGTGTCAACCTCCACATCCTTTCCGAACGAACCACGCACACCAATGGGGCTGCTTGCTCCAAGGTGGTGTCGGTTACGGATGCGGTCGATAATGGTTGTGGTCATGTCAATCGCTTCCTGCTGGGGCAGTGCCCCACTTTGAGTAGTGTGTGATGTATTCATTCGTCGCTCTCGGTTCTCCCTTGCTGGCGACGCCGAGCAAGTGTGGCCCGACCCAACCCGGCTCTTTCCCGCTATGGCCCCGCTCCTCACACTCTTTGCAAAAGCGTATCGCTGACAAGATGTCAAGTGACTCCGGCGGGGTGGTCCCAAGATCAACTGCAGCAGGGTCAACATGCGTATTTGTGGGCCATTGTTCCCAAGCCCATGGCAACCTTTTCTCAAACCGTATGACGAACTCCATGCAATTCATAGTCACGATCCTTCCACGGGTGCCATGCTGCAGCGGCAGTTGGGGTGAGCGGGTGGGCGCGTAATGTCCATTTTAGGCGTGAATGTAGCCAGTTGTGTGCCCGCCGTAACGAACGGCTCGCCGATGTCAACCTCGCCCCCGCTTAGTGCTACAAGCGCCTGGCATATCGGGCACGCTCCTGGAGCCAGCCGCCACCGGTTGCGAGTGACACCGGCCTCAGACCAAACCTCCTGCCGACCAGCGTTCACAGCGTTGCTCGTTTCGGTGCGAGCAATACGCTCGGCCCTCGCGCCTGCCTGCTCGCCAAGAGACTCTTTGAGTTGGTCGATCACTTCGTTGAGCGGCCGCTGTTCCTCGACACCGAGCAAGATCGCCTGCCGAATCTGGTCCTCGGTTGTCCGAATAATCTCTTCAATGATAAGCGAACCACGCTCTCGGACGATGGCGGTCGCTGCCTCGTTAGTCATTATAACGGGGTCCACATTGATCTTTTCGAGGTCTTCGTTGCCGATGTCAAAACCAGCCTCTACCAATTGTTGAACGCGCGGCATAATGGCCGCTTCAAGTTTGGTTTGCTCTGCGCCAAGGTCAACTGCACCTTCGGGGCTCACACTAAACCGCGCCCGCACATCGTCGATCCAAGACTCTACATCTGCGCGGATAGAACTCACCAACTCGTCTGAGTCACCGGCATCAAGTAAACCCGCGGTCAAGCCGTCATCAACAGCTTTGAGGCGGTGGCCCGACTTGTTGGGCGGCAATGCTTGCGGTGATGGTATAGAGGCGACACCAAACTGCTGAGGCATTTGGGACGCGATTTGCCCGACCTCGTTGAGTGGTACACCGTTGATCCGAAGCTCGTCGCCACCTTCCACAGGCTCAAGTCCCATGCGGGCGCGCTGTTCATTGATCTTCATCACGCCACCAGCAACATGCACCTGCGTGTCTTGCCTGATAGCTTCCAAGTCTTTTGGCACAATGTCGTCATAAGCCAACCATGCGCTACCGGGGTCGATGCCAAACATTGGTAGTAGAAGCTCGGTCAACTGCTCGGCGTCAACGGTCAACGCTGGATTGATCGTGTACCTCATATACACATCAACAGCAGTTACACTGCTGGCGAGGTTTGCCGCGTTCATTCTCCGGAAAGCCTCAGGAACTCCGTACTCTTGCTCAATACGAAGCTCAATGTGCTCCATTCCGGGAAGGTACCCCATCTCGTTCGTCTTGCCTAGCTGGGTGTAAGCGCCCTCGGATGTTACCAGCAGTTTGCCGGTCTTATCCACGCCTGAACTACGCTTCTCAATCTCGCGGGCAACATCATCGAGCGATTTTTGATTCGGCATGTTTTTCAAAGAAAGCACGCCGCCTGGATATCCGCCACGCTGCCACCTGGACTGTTCAGCGGCAAGGCTGAACTCGTATAGATCGAGTTCGCGGAAGATAATGTCCATTGGACTCATGCCCCAATACGGATTGTTCCAGTGCGGCCATAACTTGAGGTGTATCACATCGTCAGCGTCAAATCGCAGCATATTATGCTCTTGTCTGCCGAACCAATAATGCGCGATCAGGCGCTCGTTATCAGGCTGAACGCGGACAAATTGCGGCATGAGAGAAACCAAAGCAGACGGACTTCTTTCTCCTGGAATGACCAAAGACAGGTCGTTGCCGAACATCCACTTGTTCATCCACCGCTCAACCTCGCACTCTGTTCCTGTTGATTGCGGGTTTGGCTTTTGGAGTAGGTCGAGAACTGGATGGTCTAACACCTCGATAACCTCGTCATCCTGCTCGGCAAGTAGCACCGCTTTGCGCCCAACGCGGCGGAAGTCTCGCAAATGTTCCTGGGTGCGAACATCTTCGACGGTTCGCCACTTATAGCCACGCAATGACTTAGTGCCTCCAGTACCCGGCCTGAACAGGCGAAGGGGAACAGAGGCGCACGCCTTGGCGTTGAACAACGCGCAGCCAAGTGCAGGCCCATGGATGCGTTTGGCGACTTCGCGGGCAGTTGTGACATTTTGCCACCGGTTACGAATTGCCTCTGTGTCGGCGACAAGGGCGTCAACATAGCCGAGCCATGTCGGAGTTACCGTATCGTCGTTCCGAAAGAGAGCGCGTTTGATGTTGGAAAGGATATTCATTTGTAGCGCCCTTGTATCAGCCCCATGTCGACCACCCCAGGTCCTCGTCGTCATTAATTGTAGCGACGCCGCCAAGCTGTGCGACGGACACGCCTGCGAACGATGCCCGGTCGATGTACGCAACGCCGTAACGAATAGCATCCATCACATGGTCATTAACCTTTGCCGGCTCGTCACGACCCGGCTTCCATTCGTAGGTCTCGAACTCGCGGGCTGTCTCTATGCAGCTTGTGTCAACAGTCAGTCCAGGCAGGCCGTCGATGTCACATTCAAGCCGCTGCTGCACACGCATGATCCCGCCAAACACCTCGTTATTGGCCTCGATCACGGGCAGGCCAGCAGCCCGAAGTTCGGCAATCAACTCGGCCGCTGAGGGGTCCACAATCACCGCCTCGGCCTCGTGTGCTATGCGGCCGATAAAGCCCACCTTGGCATCTCTCACCCACTGGCTGTGATAGCACTCCTCTTCGATGTGGAAGCGGCCAAGAGGGTCTATGCGGACGAGCAAAGCAACAAACGGGTTAGTGTAGCCTTCATCAACACAAACAATAGTTCGATCCCATGGGCCATCTCGGCGGATCACATGGCGGGACCGATCCCACTTATCGTAAACCAGGCCGTCACTGCCGACCCACAAGCCTAGCACATAACGCTTATATGTCAGGCCGGTGTAGGTCTTCAGTTGGTCAAGGTACTCCTGCGGGAGAAAGAAGTTGTCGATTGCTGATGTTTGAACGCAGAATGTGCCCTTCATCGGCTGATGACCAAGAGCGAGTCCGAACCGATTGGCAATGAAGTGCGACGGCGGGCCAGGGTTGCTCGCCCAGTTGGTTTGGAGCGGGAGGCCTTCGATCTTCATGCGGACCCGAGACCGAGCCCAGGCGTAGTCCGACTCTGTTAGTTCTACAACTTCGTCGATGTTCAAGCCAGAAACATTCATCGAGCCGTGTTTGTGTTGTCCGCTTTTTGAGGTTTGCCGAGAGTCTTCGATGCCGTCGTAAACAATCTCACCCCCACTATGCAGTCTGATTATACGATCAGCCTTGTTATGGCTGTAAGTTCCCTCACGCAAGACGGGCGGCAGACTTCCTTCCGGCTCTATAAGAGTGCGGATAGTGGTCTGGCGCAGGCTCACAAGCGTCCGTCTCACGAGCCACTCACGAGCGCCAGGCGTGCTTGCCCGCATCGCTGCCTTCAAACAAAGCGCACGCGACTTTCCCGCACCCCAAGCTCCTGAATAACCGCACTCATCCTGCTGCGCGCGGATGAACTCCAACTGCTTGGGCAGGCACTCGACTCGCACTCGTGGGCGGGCGTCGTTCACTCAGACACTCTCCCGCTAGACGGCGGCGGCTTTGCCTCGACAAGTTCAAAAATGACCCCGTGGTTCTCTGTTGCAAGGCCGGTCGTGAGCCTCGCCTCGTGCATTGCAACGCTAAACCGATCAAGGTTGTAGCGCATAGCGGCCTGGACCAACTTCGCACCAGTTGCCTGCATCCGGGGCTCGTGGTGTGCCATGAGTCTGGCAGCGATAATCGGCAATGCTTCGGCCAGCTTCTCAGAGACAGGCACGCCACGAGCCCCGCAGTCGTCGATGGTCTTGATGACCGACGCCACATTCGCGCGGAGCATGTTCTTCTCTTCGAGCATCGACTCGGCAAGAGCTTTGCCGTTGGCGTAGTGGCCTTCAGTTGTCATGGTGCCACCACAGTTCTAGCCAAACAAACCGGCTGACACGGTAAGTGGGGTGGGGTAGTTTCGCACAATTTCGCCGTCAAGTTCAATCCCCATCTCCGTACGAATGTCAGAAGATTGCTTGTAAAAGAACACAGGCCATCGGCGAGAATTAGCGGGTGGTGAACCACACCTATCACGCATCGACCGCGCCCAATCGGCATTGTGAGGTCGGAAGCCCGGCCCGCTCTCGCCGCCGTAAAGAATCCAGTCCAGCCCTTCAAGATCGAGAGCATCGAGCGGACCAAGGGCGGGCTCGTACGAGATAAAGCGGACCACTGCGGGGATTTTTCTAAGTTCGTCCGCTCGCCATATGTAGTCCTCGTTTTCAATCGAAGTTCCGAGCCAGACATTTGCGTAGCCCTCGCCCCAATCATCGGGCAGGCATTCGGCGTATCTTTCTGGCCGTTTCGTAAGAACCTGCCAATCCAACCACGGCGTCTTGCGAATGAGAGGCCAGAGCTTTTCCCTCTCCGCGTCGATTGTCGGGTGGTCTTCAAAGCAGTCGCACATCGACGAGGTGAACACCCGACGCCGTTCTCCTGCCAGTTCGGCCTCCTGGTTCCACTTGAGCGGGTTGTTCCAATACTTTTCGCCGAAAACTCTACGCGGCTTTCTCGGCCCCCATACATCGTAGCCATACCTTGACGAAAGCGTGTCGGCATAGCAGTTTTTGCACCCTGGCGAAACCTTGACGCATCCCCAGGCGAGGTTGAAAGTGTGGTTTGTCCACGCAATAATCGTTGATTCGGACATTCATTCGTCTCCTTTCCAGACGGGTGGGTGTCTTCCAAGCCCGGGGCGCAATCCCGGGCTTGGTCATTATAGGTCTTCTCCAGCCGGACCGCAAGGTATCGAGCTGTATTTGTTTCTGAACTCCCCCAAGAGTCGATCGTAAATCCATATTCTCCCGCGGCACAAATCATAGCAGCCTCAGACATACGAACAAGTCCACAACAAATCATCGGGCACGGTGAACACATCTTGCCAATTCCGAGCAAGTCGAGTTCTACATCTGTAAGTGGCCTGGCTGTAGTGTTCTTTTTGCCGATGGTCAAAAACACCGTAGCAGAGTGGTTCAGCGAACCAAGTAGACCTAGCCAATGCGCCCACGGCGATCCATAAGCGTCAAGGTCGTATACATTTTCAACCATAGGCTGCTTAATAATGCGTAAGCTGTCGACTCGTAGAACGCCCGGGAACTTTCGTGTATCAACTCCCCAATGCGACTTAATGGGTGTAGACGCTCGAATCTTGTCCCAAATACAACCGTTTCCTCGAAACGCATCGAAGACCATGGCGCCACCGTCGCTGTGATATCGTTCAAGAAACACACGGCGCAAAGTCACCTTTGCAATCAGATTGCCGTTATCCGTTTTGTGTTGTTTCAACGACATAGCCTTCGGTCTCCGCCATCGCCTCTATAGCGTCAGCAACCTCTCCCCACCTCTCAATCGGCACACCGACCAACGCCCAGCCCATTTTCAAAGGCCTCAATGGCGGGCCTTCGTGGACGGCAGGTTCAACCACCTTCTCCAGCAGCCAATCGAGATCGGCCTGATCGAACCCAGTCTCCAGCATCAGCTCATTCGGCAAGCTGCCCAGCAGATCAGCCAGCACCTCATCATCCCACTCAGCAAGCTCAGCGGTGCGGTTGTCGGCGATGGCAAAGGCCGTGGCATCCACGCTGGACTCGTCAACCACAAGAGCTGCCATATGAGTCCACCCAAGGCGGCGAGCAGCCTCTACTCGCCCATTGCCAGCCCGGACAACCATGCCCTCGCGCTGAACCACCACGGGCAGCCGTTGCCCCCATCGGGTGAGGCTGTCTGCAATAGCGTCGAGGTTGCGCTGGCCGTGCCTGCGAGCATTTGCCGGGTCAATGTTCAAATCGTCAATCGGAACGGCGAGGAATCGTAGCGGCTCGGCAATGTATTCAAGGCCCCCCAAAGCCCCCTGGTGGCCTGTGCCAAGATTATCATTTCGTCCACAATCTGACATTATACCGCCCTTTGATTTAGGATTGACCAGCTCGGCGCACTAGTACCCGCCGATGATGTCGGTTGCAGTCGTATTTGTGCTGTTGATTCGCCTGAAAACCATTGGGTGCCACAAGCCAGCAGCGATGTTTTTGAAGAGAGTCGTGGTGCCGCTTGGGTGGACGACCGAAACATCCCCAGATACGCCTACATAAATGCAACGGCAGATTTCTGCCTCGTCGTTACTGTCGTGCGGTGTAATCTCAAATGATTCTGCCGGAGGCTCTGTACCAACTCCTGCCGATGTTCCTGGGATTCTGATTGCCATAACCTTGCTCCTACATGTTTAAGCCTACCGAAATAGATATACTCATATTCCCGCTGCTTCTTGCCGCTGGCGCTGACAATGCAACCTGCACAGCCCCGATCGAACCCGTGCCATCGTTGGCGATTATGTACCCGAAAATGTCGCCTGGAATATACCTTTGGCCGGTAGAAACTCTTGATTGAAGCTTGCTTGACGCCGGAGAGTAATCGCGTTTGGCAATGTCGTCGCCCTGGTCGGCCCGCACGCCGTTTGCCCATGGGTTTGTAGCCGCAGCATCGCCGGTTATCGTCGGGTAGTCAACAGTCGCTGCGTCGAGAAGGTGGCAATGCGACGCCCGCACCTTATCGCTGTTGCCCAAGCCGACATCAAGATCGAGGAAGACGCTATATGTTGATGCAATATGGTCGTCGACATCGCCGCTTGCACCAACACGGGTTCTGATATCGCTATTAACAAGAACAACATGAGCAAAGAACAAATTCGAGATGTTGTGTAGCGTCCCACTATTCCCGATTTGCGAAAGAGACGGGTCTGCATCGGTCGTCACGGCAATGCCGACAAAGTTGACGAGCGCGAACCCCCGGACATCATCTGCAAGAAAGAGCTGCCGCGTAATGATTTCTGGGCAGACGATGTTGTACGCCACAGCACATAAGTCGGCGGTACTTTGCACCTGGATGCAGTCTTCGTGGGCGAGTGGGTCTTGTGAATCGTTGTCGCGGCCAAAGACTTCCATCAACAGACTGTTTGTTTGGATCATGTCGGCGTCGACGGTATCCGCGTCACAATCGCGAGCAAGATCGTACTGCGCGAATCCAGACGCTATCCATTCGGTCGTTTGTGTACCAGTACCATAAAGTCCTCCGCCTCCAGCATCTCCGTATTCCGTCAGCATCCAACCGCCGACAGAAGTGTTTGCCCGGCCAGCACCATGAGTGAGGGCGCACCGATCAAGCCAGAGGGCAGTGTTTCGGTTGTTGTCGCCCTGGAACGCTGATGTTCCGGTCGTCGTCCCGAGACGACCGATCCAGCATGTGACGCCAATAAATCGAAGACGCTTGCACCTTGAATCTGTCGAGGTGCCCGAGCCTCGCCCAAGCACGACAAGGTGCGACGCGGTAAGGCCTGTATCGCCGACAACTTCCGCCCAAGTCGAAAGATCGTTCGATGTAAAAATCGCGCGTCCATGCGCGTAGTAATCAGTCCGTGAACCCCCGTCTCCTTTGAGAACGAACCGGTATCGCACACCAGTCGATCCGGACTGCGCCGCGACGATTGCTTGTGGGAGCGTGCGGAAGGGTGCCCCCGTTGTACCCGCCGCTGTATCATCACCATTCCAGCTCGGCGTACCTGCGGTTGAGACGCCAGTTGTCCCAGAGGCTTCAAAGACGAGCGATTCGCTTGCGTTGAAGGTGCCGCTCAAATAGTTGGCGAGCATTGTGTTGCCGGACTTTCCGTTATAAATCGCAGTCGCACCACTTGTTGCTCCGGTCACCAGCTCTCCTCTTGTCGGGTTCTTGAAGCTGAGCCCGGAACACGGGATGGTGCCGCGAGAGTCAACATAAGTCGTCTCTGTCGTGAGTGTAGAGGCTGAGTCGTTATAGCACTGCCAGTGTACCCGGCGAGACTCTGGTACCGTCGTAATATCACGAACACTCTGAGCATCCCCCAGTGTCGGCCACGCGGTCTGGTAAATGTTGATGTTGCCGTCGTCGAGCGTTGAAAGATCGAAGTCCGACTTGAAGACGAATGATCCGCCGCCGTTGGCTGCGTAAGGGTCTTCACTGATGAACCCAGCTGTCTGACTCGCTCCATAGTACCTTGACGGGTTGTACCTCGACCGACTCATTGCCGTGACCATGGATGAGAGCGACGAACCACCAGACTGCCATGTTCCTGTGCTCCCGCCACTAAAAGAAAGTCCGCCGGTCGGCGTACCCGCGACCTCTCGCACCGTAATGTTCTGATCCCCCGCTGCATAAGTGCCGACCACGATCGCCGAATAACCAGCCCCCGTCACAGCCTCGCCATCGGCGACGCCACCAATTCCGACGATACCTGTCCCATCAAGCACAAGTTCTTCGGCGACCTCCAGCTTGACCGCTGCTGCAGGCTCCCCCGAGAGCGTCGACGGATAAGGTGCCTGAAACGCGAGGCACTCGACAGAGACTGTGCCCGAGACCGCCGAATAGTTGACGCCGATTTCACCGGCCGCGTCGATCACACCGCAAAGACCAACCTGCATAGTCGGGTAGTCGAGCAGGTTGCCCACATTGCTGACAGCAAGACCTGAAGCCGCGTTGCTCTGGTTTGTCCCGTCGTCGAAAAGGCCCGCAGGAAGATCAACTGTGATGCCGGTGCAATCGTTGCAGAAGGGTTCCAGCCAATCGAAAGTCACACGAGCACCGACGCCAGGGCCATAGTCTGCGACCGAACGGAACGCCGCCCTAATGCCAGATCGGGCGATGGTGCCGAGTGTGCCTGTCGAGTCGTACCCCTCGCTCGTCCCGGCGAGCGTGACGACCTTCCCGGCCTCGAAGCCTGTGATGAGGGTGTCATCAAGACCTTCAAAGTCGACAGTGAACCCTCGACCGTTTGAAAGCGTTACCGCGTTTGTTGCATCACCAAGAGCCATGCTTTGCCCCAACTCAAAAAACCCTCGCCGACGGTGCCCAGCGACAATGCAGGGTGGAGTAGTGAACCGTCGACGAGAGCGGGTTGATCAAAAACCACCCCCGCCCGGGCGTTCGCCTGAAGCGCCACGCGCCGAGCCGGGGGGTGGGAGAGAGAGGAGTCTAAACGGTGCCCAAACGGTTGCGGAGTTTCCGACCGGTTATGACCGGTCATGACTGGTTGCCCAGAAGGGTGCGTTACACGCGGTGTAACAATGTCACATATCGCGTAACACCCGCCGAAAAATTGCAATTGCGGCTCGTTCGTGCAAGTGCAACTCTGCTGTAAGTCTGCTTGCCGCAAGGACTTGCGCGATTCTGACACCTTTTTTCTGCAATCGGGAAAATGGTCCGCTACGCGCAATGTAGCGGGGCTACATCTCGCGTAGCCTAGTGTTTCCGTGTGGGAATCATCCGGTAATAGTTGTGCTGGTGTTTCTTCTGGCTCACGCACATGTGGACCCACATGTGAACCCGATCCACACATATGTGTTTGCGGGGTCAACTGTCGCAGGTTGTCGCGGCTTGCGACACCCGTAACACCGAGTTCCGTAACTGGTAACTCGCAAAAAACGGTCTCTAGAGACCGTGGGAGCTGGTTACACCCGTAACACCGTAACTCGATCGACCCACCTGCGCTGTCGCAAGTGTGCGACGCGACACATGTTGATTTGCTATAGATTTCTGAAGAATCAATAGTTGGGCCGAAGTCCAAAACAACCGCCCCGTCTGGAATGGCAAGGGTCGGTAGTCCACCGATTTGTATTTCGTTGGCAGCCGTCACCACGAACACGGCGGCTGCACTGGCTGCCGTCAGGATGTCTCGGGCGAGCTGCCTCACGGATTCCCGCCTTTTGCTTGCTCTAGGGCACCGACACGGATTTGCAAGCCGGTGATTTCGTTGATGACCGGGTTCAGTTTGTTGTTCAAACTCTCCTGCCCTTTTTCAAGACGCGCCATACCTTCCGATATTCTGTCGAGGTGGACGCTCAAAACCTCTGGTTGCACACTACCGGCAGAAGCGGGCCGGTTCATCTGCCCTTGGATGATGAGTAACGCAATGGCGGCAATAGCTGCCCATGGCGCTGCTGCATGACCTACATCATGGCCAATCTTGGCGACTTTCGCAGGGCTCATGGGGCCTCCGGGCTACTGGCACACTTGGCTCTGACATCGAGGTATTGCTGGAAAAGTTGATTCACGCACTCCGGCGTGGCACACCCGCCGCACTGGCTGGCGAAGCTTTCCCAAGCGTCAAGCTCGCACTGCCGCTTTTCTTCGGAAGTGTCGCTTGTGAACGGGAGTCGATTCTTGCCACACGCTGTTTCTGCCATGATTTGCTCCAATTACGGCTCAACCTTCTCGACGACTCGCTTGGCGTAGTTGGTAAAAGAACCATCAAGCACGCTCCGGTGCTGTTTCATCGCGGTCTTGACCTCGGGGCTTCTGCTGCGAAGGGCCTTCATACCGCTGGCAATCGAGTTGAGGCCGCTCCTGGCTTGAGCCCACTTCCAAAGGGCGATGCCGAGACCGGAGCCGAGGATTCCATAAGGGCCAAGCGTGTAGCCGATTTCTCGAATAACAGCCGCACCATCCACATTGCCCTGTTCGTCGACAAACGCCTCCAACCTGGCCGCCTGCTCGTTAAGTTTGGCAGAAAGTGATTCGTTGAGTTCGATGGCGGTCTCGATGTCGTCCACCCGATCAATGTTGCCCGCCTCCAGCGCGGCATCGCGCTGCGCCTCCAAGTCGGCAAGCTCGGCGTCATACGCCAACCGCATCGCCTCGACCTCGGCCTGCAACGCCCCGGCGCTCCCAGCTTCGCACCCAGAAAAGGCGAAAATCGCCATTACGCCGCAAATCGCCCAGACCGCCAACACGCTTTTGATTCCCATGCCGCCACCTCGCAAACCCCAGGCTGAATCGCTGGGTCTGCACAAGTCTACCGCATGTGGTGGGTAGCGGTCAATCCGACCGCAAGACCAGCTGCACGCCAAGCGCGCGGCATATGCGGTCGAGCTTGTCGTCCCGCATGAATCTGGGGTTTTTGACCCTGCCGGTCAACCACGCCGATAGCTCGGACTTGTCAAGCCCAGCCTCTCGCGCGGTCTTGAGCACACCATGCTCGCGGATGAGCGGGGCGAGGGTGGAGCGGATAGTTTGTTGCATAATCGCGGGCCGCCAACTTTCATTAACGGCCAGCGGTCGAGCAGCCTCCTAAGCAAACCCAACCAACGCCTCTCGGCGGTGATTGGGTAGCCCCCCGCCCATAATCACCCACATTGCGGCTGAATGGGCAGGGGGCAAGGTCTGGTCAGGCCGATTGACGAGCAATTACACGGCGCAGCTTTCTGGACAGCGCTGCCAAGGCGTCGTCTTTCGTTTGGCCGTAACCCCGCATTGTGTTCATGCTTGCGACGCTTGCTGTCCATGTGCCGTTGCCGTGCTGAACAGCGGACGCGCTAGCCATAAGGCGATGCAGACGCTCGTCGATGATGGTGGTGGTGGTGGTGTGCGCCATGTCTAACTCCTTGCCCGTCTCCGGGCTACCCCAACCTGCTCTCCGGTTGGCCGAGTTGTCCCCTCATCCAACTACTATAGGCGTATTGACCACCACTTGTCAAGTAGTTGCACGAAAATTCTTGCATATTTTTTGTACGGGCAGCGTTTGGCCTGCCCTCTCGCATGAACGTGGTGGGCGAGTGCCCATAGCTTGCGTTGCCCGATACCAAGGGCTTTGGCCGCGTCCTTGGGGCGGAGGGCGAGCGGGTCGGAGACCGCAATCCGGTCGGCGCAGGGAAAGCGGCTGCGATACTCCGAGCCAATCTCCAAGACAGCTTGAACCATTCATCCGGCGCAACGGCTAAAGCCCTGTTGACAACAGGGCCGATATGCCGTATAGTGATTCTGTATTGCTACCGGCGGGACTCGAACCCGCAAATCCCGCGAAGGAAGGTCGGTCCCAAACCGACTGCGTTTACCAGTTTCGCCACGGTAGCATCTGGTTTGATCCCCCCGCTAAGGGGTGTCCCAGGCCGCACCGAATTCCCAGGCATCCGTCAAAGCTACCCGGGGGTCGCGGTGCGCTTTCGGGCTACTGAGCCAGCCCTTGACATCTTCTCATGGCAGACCGCCTTGGCCATCAACCAGCAAGCGATACACCCGCTCTCGCCCCCCATCAGGGTTGGGCAGGCTATCGAACAGCTTGGGTTTGCTCCGGTAGATGAGTGTGTGGACCGCGCTATCAGACAGTCCCGTCCCACTCACGATTTCGTCCTTGGTCTTCGGGACATCAGGCTCCCGCGCAAAGAACCTACGGACTTGCTCAACAGCATCATCCGACGACTGCTTGCCATTGGTTACCGTGGTAACGCCAGATGCTGCCGCAAGCTCGGCAACCAAAGCCGTTGCCGCTTTGGGGTCTATATCTTGTAGCTCCGAGAGGAGCCGGACGATCTTGCCAGGGATTTCGTACTTCGCAGCAATCTTGTCTGGGCGTTCCCGACTCACCACCGTTAGCGGGTTGTGGAGCGAGTAGCCGAGAGTCACCGTGAATCATCCATTCGGCTCGCTCCCGGCATCTGCCGCACGCGCAACTCCTCGGGCCACTCGGCGGGGTCGTGGCTTACGAGAAAGTCAGCGTTGATCTGTTTGACGAACGCGGGGATGCCAGCCGATTGGCACTGCCGCACACCAGAGGCAATGTGGTGGTTGACATGATCTGCGTTGCGTCCAACCCTCTTCCTTCGGCTTTCGCAGCCGAAGATCGCCCAGCCGATGCCCGCGTTGTACGCCTTATCACGATCGACCATGCCTGCGAAGTGACGACCGAAATACGCCGAGAAGTCGATCGGCCCGAGAAGAGGCTCGACACTTAAGAACCGCACTGCAGCCTGGCATCGTAACAGATGCGGGATCCGCTCGTCGGTGACCGCCTGGTTCTCGACACTCGTGCCAAGCCAGACATTGGGGAGAGGCCACTGTATAACAGGCTGCCCGACTTGCCCGGGCTGTCTAATCTTTGCACTAGACATTCTGCAAGCAGCTTCGTTTACACGCCATGCAGTTTCAGTGTTGCTTGCAGCAAACATCTCAGCCATCCGCTCGGGCCTCTTCGTCAAGAACAGGAAGTTCATGTCGGGCCGCAGCGCACACACGGCCATAATCCTGTCAACCAAGTCAAGCGGGATCGGATCGAGCAGCACTCCCGCACTCTCGCAGGCAAAGCGGTCGGCCTCGTCGCCGTAGAACAGATCGTTCATGTCGCCTATGAAAATCGCAGGCCGGTCCATGCCGTTCTTGAACGGGCCTCGCGGCTTCATGCGAAGGAGCTTTTGCAGCACGCCCTCGTCGAGCACCTGCCGTACATGCTCGGCGGACGCCGCTGTGTAGTCGGTCTTTGTGCCGAACAGCTTGTTGATCGTCTCGGCGTAGCAGTTCGCGCAACCCGCCGACACCTTCCGGCAGTGCCAACCGACCTCGCCTGTCTTGCGATCGACCGCACGCACCGGGTTGGCCGAGTAGTCTGCCCACTCGATTTCTGTCCGCGTTACGCCTCGCGGTTTGATGATGTCCAGGTTGACTTTCATCCTTTACCACCCAGCTCCGCGAGCAGGTGGTCGGACTGGATAGCACAAGGTGTAACTGCGCTGCTGTAAGTAATACTTACACCTGCATTCTTTCTTCTGTTCACTGCCTCAGTCGCCAACGCAAGAAGGTGGTTAGTCTCAGCCTTTGTGACCGTGACAATGCCAAATTCGTGCATCGCGGCAAATTCTTGCCTGATTCGCTTGAGTTGTCCTTCATGCGTCATTGCTTATCTCAAGATTTGTGATCAGGTGTAAAGTCCTTCATCTGTACTGTCAGCGTAATTCCGGCCCAGTTGACTACAAGAGACTTTGACTGGTGAATCACCTTTTCCACGACAACACTAACGGGCGTCGGTTTGGGCGCCCCGTCAAGGTTGCGAGTCATGACGATCGTTCCGCGCTGGTCGGTTGTGTATATTTCTCGTGCGCCTCGCTTTGGATTACTGTTCATTTACGCCATTCCATGCGGCAACAATCGCGTGTAGAAGCGTTGGCCCGCTGTATACCTTCATGCTTGTCGGCTGGTTAATGTAGTTCGACACGCCCCACTGCGGCTCATCGTCACGATACATGATTGATGGAATCCATGCGTGCTCCTTCGCAAGTTCTTCGGCCAACATGGCTGCATAGATGTATGCTGCAACTGAGTCTTGAACATACCTCCCACTAACCATATAGCCGAGCGGGTTGTCGTCCCATCCACAGCAATCGCGGTTCGGCACCGGCAACCCTTCGACGAGCGAGTGGAGTTCGTTTGGTTTCCAGGGATATTCAGTCATCGGCTTTCTCCGCTTCTTCTTTGATCCGTTCCAGGTTCTCTTTTGTGTTGTGCCCGATTGGTTCAAGCGGGTCGTCCAAATCAATCACATCTTTTGCAACCGCTATCGGCAACTTGATGGTTTCGATCACGATCCCGGTCAACGCGCTAAGCAATCCCATCACCAACCTCCTTCGCCTTCAATACCGCGAGCAGAAGCCACCCACACTCCACCACCAATTCGTCTGAGAGGGTCATGGCTGTTGCTCCTATGACAACAACCATCACAACCATGCACCCCGTCGCCCTCCCTCACCCGCTTGTCGTCTGGGTCTGGGTGTCCTACTCCATGCTCGCATATGCGCTCCATGATGAACCTGTCCTCTCGCCAATGCGTCCGACAATGGGCGAGCGGGTTGTCATCCCACCCTCCATTACGAGGAGGGCCTGGCACCGTCAGCCCACCGACGAGTTCATATAGTTCGTTTGGTTTCCATAAATAGTCGGTCATTTGCCCTTCCTCCTTCGCATTGCAAGTCCGCCAACATAAGACATCCAGCAACACACCCACCCCAATGCGTACCAAAGTAATCGAACAACCCATAACGGCATTTCAGATTCGTCAGTCATCATCAACCTCCACGATCCGTACCCTGCAAATCTTTGCGCCCGGCAAATCAGCCGGACGCGATGAGTAAATGTGCACAAACTCACCCTTGGGTGTGTCCCAAATATGCGCCCAGCGGAATGGGCCATCAACATTCGCCGCCGACTGCAACGCGGCCAGTGCTGATTTGACATTTTGATAAGTGTGTATCTTGATGCCAAGTTGGTCGCCGACGACACGAAGCGCGTTGTTTTCGCCACGGTGGTAAGCAATGTTGTTTTTCTGCACATCGTCGTTACGGCTTTGGTTGCAGATGTCGCGCACCCCGTCACCCTCGCACTTCTCGCAATAATACGGATCGGGCGAATACGACTTGCTCCACCCACCAGACTTGCCGCCGCACCTAGGGCAGATGGTGGGGTCGTAGCCATCACAGCCTGGAAACGCAGGATTCCCGAACTTGGGCCGCAAACCAACTGACTGTGGTGACCCAAGTATATTTCGGATCGACGACGACTCGGACTGGCAACTTGCAGAAATTTTGTCGAGCAACTCCGACAAGCGATCACCGATCTGTTCTTCCTTTACCCAGCACTCGCGGAGAGACTGGAGCATCTCGCGCATCCGCTGATCGTTGCAAAACGAATAGCGTTCCACCCACTCTACAAACTTATCCTCGTCAAGATGTTTCATATAGTTTCCTTTCTGTTGTGACGACAATGACTCGCACTTGATCGCCTGTATTCATACCTACCCAATCGTCTGGCCGAAGCATTGCAACCACGCGGGCTCCGGGAAGGATTGGATAAACTTCACTGTGGATCACATCTGGGGCGTGGATAAGGGCTTCTCTTGCAATATCACGCACGGCATCCATCTGATCGACCGCGCTTATCGTCCAGTCGCAGTCGCGCAACTTTCGTAACGCCTCTGCCATCACAGCCGCCCGGGCCTCGGCTGCCCACCGCTTCTCCATCACTCTCTCGAATATAGACACAGCATCGCCAACCACCGCCCGAAGTGGTACTGTGTCGTCGTTCAACCCGGCACGAGAGAGCGAGCGGCGGATGCTTGCCTCGATCTCTTTCGCTCGTGTCTCGGCTACGACGAGTTGTGATTCAAGTTCGGCAATTTCTGTGTGGCACTCGCCATGAATCTCGTCATCGCATTCGTCACATAAGTTCTCGTGGATATTTGAGTCTGGGCCAACAAAGTCCCGTCTACATTCTCGGCACGATTGGTGCTTAGACATCACTCCACCTCCCCGGTCGCGGATAGGGCTGCGATAAGCCAACAATTAGGACCATGGCTTGACCGTGAATAGCACACCGGACAGTGGCCTACTCCGCCATCGCTGACATCCGCGAACTCGCACTTCTCCAGCGACTCACGCAACCCCGCCTCTCTCCTTGCAGCCGCCAGCAACTCGCGGGCATTGTTGCAGAGAAACAGCACAAACTCCATATTTGTTCTGGCGCCACACAAGGTGTTGGATTCTCCGTCGTCCGTTGATGTAAAGTTTGTGCCACCGATGCAAACAGTGCGGTATCCTTGAGCATCACACGCAAACTGGACGAACTCCCTTGGTGTGCCGTTTTCGTTATAGGAAAGCTTCCAAGGTGTGTCTGTCGCGGCCTTCTCCAGCCGCTCGCCTTCGTCAAGTGTTTCTTTGCTCAATGTCATTGGTGGGCTCCTTTTTTTCTCGTGTTAGGTTGTTCTGCAAATACAGTCCCTTCAATCTCAAAAACATGGCGCTGCAACTCTGCCATGCCGCAGTCGCACGATCCGCCGCGAAGGCACGGGCATCTACGGCGGTGGTGCCCAAAGTAGGCGACCCGCTTTGCCGCCTCAACAAGCGTCAGGCGCTCCGCTGGCTCTGATGGCCGGTGCGATCCGCACGGTTCGCCTCGGTGGGTGTTCATTTCGTTTGCTCCGCCGCATAGATCGCGTTTACCAACACAATGGCCGACACCATCTCGTATTCGGCCCACGCTGCGTCTACCGCCTTCTCGAATTCGGCCCACGCTGCGTCCGTTAGCACAACCTCTGCGAACCAATTAAGGCTAAGTGATAATTCACACGCGCGAAAAATGTTGCCGCGCGACAGCGCAGCACCGTTTGGCCATTCTTTTCTAAAGATCGCCGCCTTGTCTTCGCACGCATTGTGATCCAGAAGCCATTCGGCTGTGATTGTGTCTGGGATTCCTGGTTTGAAATTCATTGGTTGTTTCATTTCGTTTGCTCCGCCGCACACTCGCACACAAGTTCTACTCTCGGATTGTCTTTGTCGACTTCAATCTCAACGCCTGTGATGTTCACGCCGTTATCGTCGATCCAGATTCCAGCGTCGGTCAACCCATCCCTTGCCGCCTTGGTCGCCGAGATGATGTTGTCTTTGTCAAGCTTCAAACATCGCTTGTCTTTGCCGAACCAGCGAATCAACACACGGGTATGGAGCCAGTTTGGTGTGTGTCTGTCGCTTGCCTCCATGGCGCACATGTTTGCGTCGAGCCTAGACTTGCTCACAGCACGAGCCTTTGCCTGCCAGCACACGCGGGCGTTTGGCTGCAACTCTTTTGGCGGGATTGGGATAGTAACTGTAAGCGATTTCATTACTCATCCTCTTTGTTGATATCAGTGGCAAGCTTAACCTCGTCGTCTTTCAACGCACTATCACCGCGCGGTACCAGACATGCACTCGTCCCTTTGCGAAGCAAAAGAGACTTCTCGACCCGGAGAACATCCGAAGCAAACTTGGGGTCGGCAAGGTCTTCCTTCGCCTTGCGCTCGCGTTCGATGAAGATCGACCACGACTTTCGGTTGAATGCTTTTGCAATCTCGGGAAAAGACGCCATAGTGTGGCGACGGCAAAGCAGCGTAATGATCCTGCGGGCACGCACCTCGATCGGCGAGCGGCCGCTCCCTAGAAGGTCGTTATAATCAATACGAAGCTCCATGCATGTTGCGCGGATGATTTGGTAAACAGAAATCTTTCTTCTTCCCTGCTTCACTTTTGCACTCCTCTATAGCTTTCCCATTTACATGGAATCACGATGCCCGCCTCACGCATCCGATCCCACACAGACGCACCAAGCGCCGAACCCAACTCGTCGGCGGTTAGGTTGGCGATGATGAGTGTCCCGACCATCGCGCCGTAACGATGATCAAGCAAGCGACGGATGATGGTGTCCTCTGTCTCGCTTTCATAACGATCTTGAAACTCATCAAGCACAAGCCCTCGGACTCGTGCAAGCCGGTCCATGAACTTGAACTCGTCTACCCCCTCGCCAAAAACTTGTTGCTTGAACCGCCCAAGTAAGTCGGCGGTGCGGTAATACATCGAGGTCCAGCCGTCGCCAATGACCAGCTCGCGGCAGATGCTCGCGGCCATCTGGGTCTTGCCAGTGCCTCTTGGCCCGACCAGTGCCACGATCCTGCTCTCCCGCATGGCGTTGACCGCTACACCGCGAACTTTGATCCACTCATCGCCGGTCTCGTCGCGTCGATCGGCGGTCTGTCGGTGACGAAGCGGAAAGCCAGACCTGCTCCACCGCGCTAGGCGATGCTCAAGCATTTCATCGCGCCTTATGTGATCAACCGTCCGCGAGGGGGTCGTAGACGGGGACGGAGGGTTTATTTTTAGGCTCCTCAAACTCGCGGGCACTTTGGGCCGCTCGGCGCTCGGCGGCTTGATGCCCTCGGCTTTGCGTATTTGAGCGACGAGCCCCTTGAACGACTCCGCTTCCAGTTTTTCCGTTTGATTTGGCATCTGGGTTTCTTTCTTCACTGGGGAAAAGGCCGGTCCACCCTCGCTCAATCGAGGTGTTGAGTTCAATCGCCGCGTGCGGTGGTGAGAGCCCGCCGAGTGTCTTGACCTGCATCACGGCCGCCCGTCGGGTGAGAGATTTGCCGCGCTCTCGACGGTCTGCGGTCCAGTCCGCCCAGGCTGCCCGAAGCGGTGCGTGATCGGCATGAGCAAGCGGCCAGTCAAAGGAATCGAAGTTGAGGTCAACAATCGCCTTTTGTCTTTTTGTTTTATGGTTCTTAATGGTTCTTAACGGTTCGGGGGGTGCCTGCACCCTGGGTGGGGGGGTGCCTGCACCCTGGGTGGGGGGTGCCTGCACCCCGGGTGCCTGCACCCCGGGGGTGCCTGCACCCCGGGTGCCTGCACCCTTAGTCGGCTCGGTTGAACTAGGGGTGCCTGCACCCTTGGTGCAGAGCGTGATTGAATAGACATTAGGTCGTCCTTTTGCTCGCCTAACGACAAGCTCGCCAGACTCTTCAAGAGCGACGATGAGGCGACGAACACCGCGCGGCTCGACCTTTGCATGTTTAGAGAGCGTCTCTATCGACGGCCACGCCAGCCCTTCTTTGTTGATCTGCTCGGCTATTGCGATCATCACCAACCGAGCACCACCTCGGGCTTCCGAGTGGTGAAGAACGGATTGGACACTCTGCCAACTCACCTCGTTATTGTCCTCGTCCCAAAAAGCCAGACAGAGACCCCGGCGAGCAATGCTCGATCCGAGACGCCAGCCACGGGCCGGGGTCTATCTGCCTGGTTATTTGATAAACGATCATCGCGTACCTCGTGGCTGGCTTTCAAAGACTACACGATCCGAGCCTCGGTGTCAAACCCCGCCGCCCTCGGTGAAGGGCTGGAAAACGGGGTGACGGGCAACTGTAAAACCCGACGGTGAATGAGGCGGGCAGGACTCGAACCTGCAACCTTCCGGCTTCCATCGTGACATCTCCCCGGCGCGCGCCGGTTTGAGGCTAGCTGTCACACGATTTCCATCGGTGCTCATACCTGCGAGCTACCGCCTCGATTGTTAAACCCCGCCGCCACCCTTCGGCGGCAGCGGGGGATGGGTGAGAGAGATCAGGCTGGCGTGACAGTCCGCCTCGGGTTCGTTTCGATCGTGACCTTCACGGCAGGCCATGCTCGGACGATGCGGTAGGTGTTGCCCTCTTCGCCGCTGTCATTGATCCACCGTTGGGCTTCGGCGATGGAGATGAAGCCGTCCTCGGTGTCATACCAATGCGGCATTTCACCGTCCCCGTTGGCCTGCATCACCTGCACAATCGCCACCGCTTCGCTCTTGCGCGTGGCCCTGTTCTTTCCGTTCTTCTGCTCGGTCATGGTGTTCCTTTCATGCCATGAAACTCGGGTCTTCGTCGAACCGTGGTTTGTGTTGCTTCGGTGGTTTCGGTTCTGGGAGCGGCTCGCCGAGGATGTCCTCGATTTTTGAGACCACCGCTCTAAAGCGGTCGTGGAACGCCTCAAGTGCCGAACGCACCTTCTCCGTATAACTGTTGGGTGTGACGCGGAC
>Ga0256839_1001478_pt1 | contig 28506 bp, 18 predicted proteins | sample 354166metaG_FD_185968 | JGI IMG/M metagenome (GOLD analysis project Ga0256839, IMG submission 185968) | Hydrothermal vent microbial communities from Mid Atlantic Ridge, Atlantic Ocean - 354-166 | ecosystem: Environmental > Aquatic > Marine > Hydrothermal vents | place: Atlantic Ocean: Mid... | reverse complement strand
AATGACCTCTTGCAAAAGAGTGATTTTGAACCACCTTTAAAGCTTGAGAAGCCTCTTTCCGAGCTTTCGCCAAATGACCAATTGGTTTTAGCGCACCTCATTACCATGGTGGAAAACGATTTGCCGGAAGGCCGGCAAATCTTGGAGCAAGTGCGGAAACAAAATGAACAAAGCGAGCAAAAAATTCCTGTTTTAGGGATTACGGGCACAGGAGGAGCAGGAAAATCCAGCCTGACAGATGAACTTGTACGGCGCTTTTTGCTGGATTTTCCGGATAAACACATCGCTATCCTTTCGGTGGACCCCACCAAGCGCAAAACCGGAGGCGCTTTATTGGGAGACCGCATTCGCATGAACAGTGTCTCCAATCCACGTGTCTATATGAGATCATTGGCTACGCGAGAAGCGAATTTGTCGCTTTCCAGGCATATTGCTCCGGCTATTGACGTTCTTCGTGCAGCCCGATTTGACCTCATTCTGCTGGAAAGCTCGGGCATTGGACAATCGGATTCCGAAATCGTAGATCATGCGGATCTTTCTCTCTACGTGATGACGCCGGAGTTTGGGGCAGCTACCCAGCTGGAAAAGATTGATATGCTGGATTTTGCCGATTTTATTGCCATCAACAAATTCGATAAGCGAGGAGCGGAAGATGCCTTGCGCGCTGTACAAAAACAGTATCAGCGCAATCACCATCTCTGGGATAAAGACTTGAGTGAAATGCCGGTGTACGGCACCATAGCGTCTCAGTTTAACGATCCGGGTACCAATCGCCTTTACCGTGCTTTGATGCAGGGCATTCGGGAGAAAACGGGAGCTTCTTTGGAGTCGTCCCTCCATTTGCCGGAAGGCCAAAGTGAAAAAATTTACATCATCCCTCCCGAGCGGGTGCGGTATTTGTCGGAAATTGCCGAAAACAATCGTCGCTACGACGAATGGGTGAATAGACAGGTTGCGGTAGCTGAGAAACTCTATGGTCTGCAAGTGGCTATGACTCATTTGCGAGAAACATCCTCTTCGGCCCAACCCTTACTCGTTTCTGTGGGCGGAGGAATGGAAGAGGAGGAAGCTAACCACAAGGAGGAATTGCTCCGTTTGTTGGAGAAACAATATGAAGAACTGCAGCTCCAGCTGGACGGGCGCTGTCGCCAAATTATAGAACAGTGGGAGGCCAAAAAAGCGGCTTATGAAGCCGATGTCTTTCGCTACAAAGTGCGGAATCGGGAAATAGAAGTCGAAACAAAAACCGAAACTTTAAGCCATATTCAAATTCCCAAAGTCATCCTACCACGCTATAAGAGTTGGGGAGAAATTTTGCGCTGGACATTGCAGGAAAATGTGCCCGGGGAGTTTCCCTATACGGCGGGTGTTTTTCCTTTCAAGCGTAAGGGCGAAGATCCGACCCGCATGTTTGCCGGAGAGGGAGCTCCGGAGCGTACCAATCGTCGCTTTCACTACCTGGCCCACGGCATGCCGGCTGCGCGGCTTTCCACAGCTTTTGACAGCGTAACCCTCTATGGTGAAGACCCCGATTACCGACCCGACATCTACGGGAAGATTGGCAATTCAGGGGTGAGTATTTGTTGTTTGGACGATGCCAAAAAGCTCTATTCCGGCTTTGATCTTTGTGACCCGAAGACTTCCGTGTCTATGACAATCAACGGGCCGGCAGCTGCTATGTGTGCTTTTTTTATGAACACAGCCATAGACCAGCAGTGTGAAAAATACATTCGCGAGCATGGCTTGGAAGATCGCGTTGAGGCTAAGTTGCGGGAGCTATACGACGAGAGAGGCTTGCCTCGCCCCAGGTATCGCGGGGATTTGCCGAAAGGCAACAACGGGCTGGGCTTACTCTTATTAGGCTTGACTGGAGACCAGGTACTCGAACCTCATATCTACGAGGAGTGTAAGGCCAAAGCGCTCCAGGCGGTGCGTGGAACCGTACAGGCGGATATTCTGAAAGAAGACCAAGCTCAAAACACCTGCATCTTTTCTACCGAATTTTCGCTGCGCCTCATGGGCGATATGCAGGCCTACTTTATTGATAAGAAGGTGCGGAATTTTTACTCCGTATCTATTTCGGGCTACCACATCGCAGAGGCAGGGGCCAATCCCATCACCCAGCTGGCTTTTACCTTGGCTAATGGCTTTACCTATGTGGAATACTATTTGGCTCGGGGAATGGACATCAATGAGTTTGCGCGCAATTTTTCTTTCTTCTTTTCCAATGGAGTGGATGCTGAATACGCCGTTATCGGGCGAGTAGCCAGGCGCATTTGGGCCAAGGCTCTCAAGTTGAAGTACGGCGCTAATGAGCGGGCACAAAAGCTCAAGTACCACATCCAAACCTCCGGTCGTTCTCTACACGCCCAGGAAATTTCCTTCAACGACATCCGTACTACGCTCCAAGCTTTGTACGCCATTTACGATAACTGCAACTCCCTACATACCAACGCTTACGATGAGGCCATTACCACCCCTACCGAAGAGAGCGTGCGTCGCGCTGTGGCCATTCAGCTCATCATCAACCACGAACTGGGCCTGGCTAAAAACGAAAACCCCCTGCAAGGCTCTTTCATTATCGAAGAGTTGACCGATTTGGTGGAGGAGGCTGTCTTGGCAGAATTTGACCGCTTGACAGAACGAGGCGGCGTGCTGGGTGCTATGGAAAACATGTACCAGCGCAACAAGATTCAGGAAGAAAGCATGTATTACGAATCGCTGAAACTAAGCGGCAAACTGCCCATCATAGGTGTAAATACATTCCTTGGAAAGGACGGTTCGCCCACAGTTTTACCGGGGGAAGTCATTCGGGCTACACGAGAGGAAAAAGAAGCCCAAATTGAAACTTGCCGCAATCAGCAAAAGGCTTGGTCGGAAAAAGCCGCTGAAATGTTGAGCCGGCTTCAGCGCAAAGCTGTAGAAAACAAAAATACTTTTGAAGAGCTCATGGAAACGACCAAGTTTTGTACCCTGGGTCAAATTACCAATGCCCTTTATGAAGTGGGAGGGCAATACCGAAGAAACATGTAAAACCGATGGTTCTTTTGTATCCATCGGCACCTCATAACCACCTAACAACGAATAACGACATGACAAGCATGAATCTGGATTTCATCAAACGCCTTGGTTTGGAAGACAGCAATCCGGGCACCTGGACAGGCTTGGAGTCTTTCGACTCCGGAGATTACATCGAATCTCACACGCCCATAGACGGCTCCTACATTGCCAAAGTAAGTGTAACGAGCAGAGAAGAATACGAAAAAGTCATCCGACAGGCCGAAGAAGCTTTCAAATATTGGCGCAAGGTGCCGGCTCCGCGTCGGGGAGAAATCATCCGGCAGTATGGCAATAAGCTACGCGAGTACAAAGACGAACTGGGCCGCTTGGTTTCTTATGAAATGGGCAAAAGCCTTCAAGAAGGCTGGGGAGAAGTGCAGGAAATGATTGACATTTGCGATTTTGCTGTTGGTTTATCTCGTCAGCTCTACGGCTTGACTATGCACTCCGAGCGCCCGAACCACCGCATGTACGAGCAATGGCACCCCCTGGGCATTGTGGGTATCATCTCTGCTTTCAATTTCCCCGTAGCGGTGTGGTCCTGGAATGCCATGATCGCTATGGCTTGTGGAGATGTCTGTGTGTGGAAGCCTTCTGAAAAAGTGCCGCTTTGCGCTGTTGCCTGCCAAAAGCTGCTGCACGATGTACTCAGGGAGAATCAGGTTCCCGAAGGAGTCAGCAACATCATTACCGGTGATTATCGGGTTGGGGAATACATGACCCACGACAAGCGCGTGGCTCTGGTGTCTGCAACGGGTAGTATTCGCATGGGTAAAATCGTCGGCAAAACCGTAGCCGAGCGCCTGGGGCGCAGCCTGCTCGAGCTGGGAGGCAACAACGCCATCATCATCACGCCTTCCTCCGATTTGAACATCGTACTGACCGGTGCACTTTTCGGTGCTGTGGGTACTTGTGGTCAGCGTTGTACCAGCACCCGTCGCCTCATTATCCACGAAAGCATCTATGAGGAAGTCCTTCAAAAACTCAAGCACGCTTACGGTCAAATCAAAATCGGCAACCCCCTGGATACCGACAACCACGTGGGCCCACTTATCGATCGCGATGCCGTGGATACCTACCTTAAAGCGCTGGAAGAAATTAAACGCGAGGGTGGTCGCTTTGTGGTTGAAGGCGGTGTGCTGGAAGGCGAGGATTATCCCGGCGGCTGCTACGTCAAACCCTGTATTGCCGAGGTGGAAAACCACTACGAAATTGTGCAAAACGAAACTTTTGCGCCTATTCTCTACCTCATGAAGTACAGGGATATCGAAGAAGCCATAGCTATGCAAAATGGCGTTCCTCAAGGTTTGTCTTCGGCTATCATGACCAATAACCTGCGCGAGGCAGAGCTTTTTCTCTCCTGTGCCGGCTCAGATTGCGGCATTGCGAATGTCAACATCGGTACCAGTGGAGCTGAAATCGGAGGAGCTTTCGGCGGTGAGAAAGAAACCGGAGGTGGTCGCGAGAGTGGTTCCGATGCTTGGAAAGCTTATATGCGGCGCCAGACGAATACCATCAACTACGGTACAGACGTTCCCTTGGCTCAGGGGATTGAATTCAACTTTTGAGGAGCAAAAGTAGGCCTTGTTGCCTACATCATTTGGCGGCAGCCTCTGTAAAAAGGCTGCCGCCTGTAAAATGAGAAATACGGAGCCGGGGAAGACCAAAAGACTTAACCCTTTTACGATATGCGCATAAAAATTGCTTTTCTCACCGGCTTGCTTCTGTTCTTTTTCTCTCCTTCTTTTTTGCTTTCGCAAAACAACATCGTCCCTAATCCCGGCTTTGAACGACTAAACAGAACAAATAAAATTTGGTATTACAACGGTAAGGTTTTTACAGAAGTGAGTAAATTTTGGGAATCAGCTATTTACACTTCTCCCGACTTGTATTATCCCCGTATGAACATCCCGTCGTACTGGAAGGAAAGAGGCTTTGGCAATATCTCTCCCCATCGAGGCCTTTGCTACGCAGGTATCACTTGTTATGGGTGTGGAAGAGAAAAGTACGAAATAGCCAGCGATAAGAAAAAACCCCATTGCCGGGAGTATCTTCAAATTCTTTTGGCCGAGCCTCTTGTTCCTGGCCAACACTACTATTTTGAAATGTGGGTGCATCCTCTCCAGCGTGGTTTGCGCATCAATCGCTTAGGTATGGCGCTCAGCATGGCAAAGGCAGATTACCTGAGTAAACCCGAGAAGTTGGGTTTATCAGCTGTGGTGGAAGCTGAAAAAACGCTGGAAAAAAGTGGTTGGCAGAAAGTTGCCGGCAGGTTTGTGGCCGATGCAGCTTACGAATATCTGCTCATTGGCAATTTTTATCCGGACGACAGCACCTCTGTAGTGTCCCCCGCTGTGGAAAGAGCTATGGAATATGCCTATTATTATGTCGATGATGTTCTGTTGAAAAAGGTTCCTCCAGTATTACCTGTTCCCGTAGCTAAAGATGACCTCTCGCGCATTCAGCCCGAAGAGGGGAAAGTTTTTCGTCTCAAGCATCTCTATTTTGAATTTGACAAGTGGGATTTGCATCCGCGTTCTTACATAGAGCTGAACAAATTGGTAAAGCTCATGCAGCAGTATCCCAATATGAAAATCCAAATTCGGGGTCATACCGACAATCGGGGCGAAGAGCGCTACAACATTTATTTGTCGAGAAAGCGAGCTAAGGCCGTTATGGCCTATTTGATTGAGCAGGGTGTTTCTCCCAAGCGTTTGAGCTATAAAGCTTTTGGCGAAAGCCAGCCTGCCGCCGACAACAGTACCGAAAAAGGTAGGAGTCTCAATCGCAGGGTAGAATTTCTCATAGTAAGTATGTGATCATGGATGAAGCTTTGTTGAGGTGTAAAGAGTCCGGCCGCCTTGAAGCCGGTTGTGATGAAGCGGGGCGTGGTTGCCTGGCAGGACCGGTCTTTGCTGCTGCCGTGATTTTTGAACGGCCTTTCGGCAAAAGAAATTCGCTCATACGAGACTCAAAGCTCTTGTCTGAAAAACAACGTCAGGAGGCTCGCATTTGGATAGAGGAACACGCGCTTACCTGGGCTGTTGGGCGGATTGACCCTCCGGAGATAGATGACATCAATATTCTTCAGGCTGCTGTAAAAGCTATGCACGTAGCATTGGCAGAACTCAAGCCTCAGCCTGATTTCATCTTGGTTGACGGGCATTATTTTCATCCTTTTCCTTCTGATGAAGCGCCCATTCCGCATAGTTGTGAAGTAAAAGGGGACAGCCGTTTTTTTTCCATAGCCGCCGCCTCTATTTTAGCCAAAACGCACAGAGATGAATACATGCTATCCCTACACGAGAGGCATCCCGAATATGGCTGGGATAGCAATAAGGGATACCCCACGGCAGCACATCGCCGAGCTTTAAAAAAATATGGCCCCTCGCCTCATCACCGTCGCTCTTTTCGCCTGATATAGGCCTATCGCAGGTTTAGCAGCTTGATGGTCTCTGCATCCTGCTCTCCTATGGTGATGTGCAGGAAATAGACCCCTTCGCTTACATTAGTCGGCCTCAGGGTTAAAGAGGCCTCTCCGTCCAGCATTTTGCTGCCTTCCAAAACTTTGCGTCCTTGGGAATCATATAGGGTGTATTTTACCTCACCGCTAAGCACATCGGTAAAACTCAGGGTGAAAGAAGATTGGAAGGGGTTGGGAAATGCCTGGTAAACTTGTAGGCCTTCGATGCGACGTCGAATGACTTTGATGGGAGAGTAAAACTCTTCGTAAAAAGTGCTGTCTTCGTTTTCGTTGATGATGTGCAGTCGGAAGTAATAGAGATCTCGTTGTGCCAACAGTTGGTATTCATACGATTGGGGTACGGATGTCAGGCGTCCTGTAGCTGGCACGACATCAATTTCTTCGAAGGTTTTGCCGTTGGTTGAGCGCTCAATGCGAAACTCTTTGCAGTAGTATTCCGGCTGTGTAGTCCAGCTCAAGATGGCGTTGGCATTGTCGTATTCGGCATCCCAGAGGGTAAGCTCTGTGTGCAGTTCTCCGGTTACGGCTGATATTTGAACGTCATCGATAACCAGGCCATTGAGCTGTACGTCTTGGTCTGATTTAAACACGAAGCGGAAGCCTACTTTTCCCTTACCTGCCAGTTCGCTGATGTTGACGCTGTAGCGGGTGAAATAGGGTTCTTCACCGGAGAAGTAGCGCGAGCCTTGCGGAAAAGCCCCTGCATTGCCCAGGTTGGTGTTTTGGGTGTTGTACCAATTTTCGGAAACGTCGTTGCGTAGCGGCTTCCACTTTTCCGCTCCTTCTTCCAGGTACTCGACTCTAAAGCCGTCGAAGCCGCCTTGCATCCGCCATTTGCCCCAAAAGCTGAACTCGTACAGTCCTTCTTCGGACATGTCGAACAAGGGCAGGTAAAAATAAGCCTCGGTATTGGGTTCGTAATATTCGTCTTCGGGTGCGAGGACAATGGCGTATTGCCCGCTATGGGTGCCGTCTTTATACAACACGTCGGATTGCCCGCGTGCGAACTCGGAGCCCGAAATGGAATACATGCCATACTGTTCTTCAAAGCCCTCAAAATCTCCTCCGTATTCCGCTTCATCGGGCAAGTAAGGCAAGCTGTGTTCGGGCAAGATTTTCAAGGTTTTGCTTTCCGTTAAAGAGTTGTTGATCGTTAGCGAGATTTGATAGCTGCCTATGCTGTTGTAAGTGTGCCAGGCATTGGCTTCGGAGGCAGTATTTCCATCGCCAAAATCCCAAGCGTAGGAATCTGCATTGAGGGAGGCTTCTCCTACGAAAAGCAGAGGGATGCCTACGTAGTGGATAAGCGGAGCTTCCAGGTGTGGCGTTGGAGGAGAGAGTACGTCGGTGGTAAATAAGCCCCTGCCGTGGGTTCCGGCCAAGACGACCTTATCCGACATGCGGTAGCGCAGCATATCGGTGCGGACCAAAGGCATGCCGTTTTCGATTAAAGGGGGAAGCCAGGTGGTACTGTCTCCGTTTAAAAGGTCTGTTGTCCATACACCCAATTCTGTAGCAATCATAGCCTGCTGCGGGTTGTCGGGGTTGAAGATACCCCAGCGCACGGGCATATCGGGCAAGTTGCCTTCCACGCCGGTCCAACTGTTGCCGCCGTCTGTACTTTCCCAAATGTTGTTGAGTAGGCCGTAATTGGAGAGCGTAACGAGCAAGTGATCCGGGTTGCCGGGTTCGATGTCAATGGAAGCTATGGCTCCGCTGCCGCTAAAAACCACTTCCACATCTACCAGGTCGCCTTGGTCGGCATTGTCCACGCGAAGGACTTTAGCCGGGCTAAAAGAGCCAAAGTAAACCCGATTGGGTACATTGGGATCTACGGCGATGGCCGAGACGAAAAAGGAGGGCAGATTGGCATCGAAATTGACCAAATCCACTTGCCCGGTTTTGACATGCCAGCGGTAAAAATCGCCGTCAAAGGTTTGGGAGTAGAGGATATCGCTTTCGTCGTCGTAGTCGGAGGGGCAATTGAAAGAGCCGTTAAACCCCGGTCCTCCGCTGAAAGAGGCTCCTCCATCGGTAGAAAGGCTGTAACTTCCGAATTGAGAAGAGACCATTTGGTATTGGGGCTCGTTTTGGTCGATGTGGGCGAAAAAGCCATCGCCTCCTCGCACGGCATAGCCGGGCACTGTGCCCCAGCCCTCCAGTTGCAGGGAGTTGTTGTCTTGGGTGCCGCCGAGGAAGTAGTCGTTGAAAGATTCGGGGTGAATGTCACAAGCGTAGAATTGGGTTACGTTATAGCCCAGGTTTTTGTCTTCTACCTGATTGGTAGTACCATTGGCAGAGCGATAGATGCCTCCGTCGTTTCCGAAATAGATGATACCCTGGCGTTCCGGATCAAAAAGAATCTTGTGTTGGTCCACGTGCATGTTGAAGGCAAAAGTGCTCCAGCTAATGGCTCCGTCGTAAGAAACCATGATGGGTACGCCCCCCGCAACCACGTGATTGGGGTCGAAAGGATCTACGGCAATGTCCAAGTCGTACCAAGCTTGTCCGTTGGTGAACTCATTTCCATTGATTTCCGGTCTGGACCGTTCCACCCAGTTGTTGCCTCCGTTAGCCGTGTAAAAGACTGAGGACGCTCCTCCTCCTTGTGAGCCAATCAGGTACATCACATTTGGATCAGAATGTGAAACAGCAACTTCTATGCGATTGAAGCCACCGCCGATCTGGCCGGAGGTCAAGTTGGTCCAGCTTCCGGGATCTCCCGTAGAGGAGCGAAATACACCACTGTTGTTGGAGGCTACGAGTTGGCCGTCTGTTGTATAGAGAATGTCGTAAAAATCGTTGGAGGTGCCCAAGCCCGAGCCGTGTACTTTTTCCCAGTCTGCTCCTCCGTTTTGGCTGCGCCAGAGTCCTGCCGTTGTAGCGGCATAGATGTCGGAGCTTAGGGGATGTACCAGCAAGCTGCGGGTGTAGCGAAAGGAATTGTTTTGGGTGGCAGGCAGCAAATTCCAGCTATTCCCTCCGTCGGAGGATTTGAAGATGCCCACGCCCCGAACGGCGTCGGCATTGGGGTAACCTTCACCTGTGCCCAGGTACATCAGTTGGGGATTTTGAGGGTCTTGGGCCATGGCACCGATGGCCAGGTTTTCCAGCTCATCTCCTATTTTTTGCCACTTGGGGTCAGTGGCAGAGATGTCGTCACTTTTCCACAGGCCTCCACTTACTGCGCCGGCCCAGATGGTGTTTCCGGTGGGATCGTTCAAATCTATCAGGATGGTGCGGGTACGGCCGCCGATGTTGTTGGGGCCCCGTTCTTTCCAGCGCGGAGCTAAAATATCGGAGCGTTGAGTGCGCAGGGGTTCCAGTTCTTCCTGCATGCGCCTTGTCTGTTCGCGTGCGATAATTAGGCGTTCCGTAGGAGGGTAACCCAAGGCAGGGTCTAAGGTGCGACGGAAGTTGTCCTCGTAAGCATCTTTAAAGCTTTGGGCTTTGTCTTCTTTTTCTTCCTCGGTGGGTGTGGTTTTGTTCTTTTCCAAAGGACAGGGAAGAACCCCCAGCTGGATGAGCGCAAAGAGTAAGGTGAGTGCGACAAAAATAAGCAGAGCAACTCGGGATAAGGTCTTTTTCATGGCATAGGTGTTCGTTGATACAGGCTCGAAAGCTGGTTCTTTCGATACTCTCTCCATCCCAAAATCTTGCCGAAGATAATGGATATTTGCCGAAAGGCACTCAAAAAATAGACAAATGTTGTAGAGCCTACATTTGGGTAAGGTGTCGGGAAGCCTGTGGCATGCCGGTTTTCAGTTTTTGCTTTTTGGAATCAACTCTGCAGCATACCAGCGAACGCCCAGGTGGAAATACGATTCGCTTACGGCTTCAAAGCCGGCTTCTCGCAAAAAGAGGTCGGTATCTCTGGTCAAATGACAACCTTCTGCCAGGACCTTCCACAGGGGGTTGATGGCTTTTTCCAAGCCTCTTCTCAAAGGGTTTTGCGCATGGATGTGTTCGAGAATGAGCAATTTGCCCGAGGGCTTTAACCAAGTGTGGAAGCGCTTAAAAGCCTCTTGGGGATCGGGGATGGTGCACAAAACCAAGGTGGCGACAACAGCATCCAGGCTTGCGGGTTTGATGTGTTCGTCCAGCTTGGGATCTCCTATGCCATAGGGTAGCAATTCAATCGAAACCTTGGACAAGAGCGCGGCCTTTTTCTTTTTGGCGAAAGCCAGCATTTCTTTGGAGGGGTCCACGGCAAGAACTTCTACCCCCGGTCGGTAAAAAGGGAAGTTGACTCCCGTGCCTGCCCCTACCTCCAACACCTGCCCTTGCAAAGGGCTGATCAGGCGTCGTCGCCAACTGCCCAGTTTTTTGCGTTCGGCAGCAGCCATAAAGGGGTCGTAAATGCGTGCGAACAGCTTGTTGTAAAGACTCATGGCTCTTGCTTGTTTTTGTCGAATTTCCCGGCCCTTTTTCCGGTCGTCATAGAGGCAGGTCTTTGCTCTGTATTTTCATGCCAGCAGGAGCTGTTCATTCCTCAAAAGCTTGGCTTCAGGCAAGCAAAGATAAACGATTGGTCAAACTGCCTGCCAAATTCTCTTACCTTTGCAGCATGAAAATTTTGCTCCTTGGATCCGGCGGGCGAGAGCACGCTTTAGCTTGGAAAATGGCACAAAGCTCCTTGTGTACGAAGCTTTATGTGGCTCCGGGCAATCCGGGTATGGCTACTCTCGGCACATTTGTCTCGTTGTCTGTAGAGCAGTTCGATGAGATAGGTCGGTTTGTTCGGGAAGAGGAAATAGAGTTGGTGGTTGTCGGGCCGGAAGCACCTTTGGTTGCCGGCTTGGCAGATTATTTCGACGGAGATCCTGCCTTGCGGCAAACGCTTTTTATCGGTCCTGGTGCTGCCGGTGCGCGTTTGGAGGGTAGCAAGGACTTTGCCAAGGCTTTTATGCAGCGCCACCACATACCGACGGCGGCTTATCGCACTTTTGACCTTGAAGAGCGTCAGCAGGGCTTGGATTATTTGGCGAAAGCCCCCCTGCCCGTAGTCTTAAAAGCGGATGGCTTGGCAGCGGGCAAAGGCGTTGTCATTTGCGAAGAAAGGGAAGAAGCTCTTTCTGCCTTTCGGCAAATGCTGGATGGTCGCTTTGGCGAAGCCGGCCGCAAAGTAGTCGTTGAAGAGTTTTTGTCGGGGCGCGAGTTTTCCGTCTTTGTGCTTACCGACGGTAGGCGTTATGCGCTCCTGCCTCAGGCCAAAGACTACAAGCGCATTGGCGAGGGAGATACCGGACCGAATACCGGCGGCATGGGGGCTATTTCTCCGGTGCCTTTTCTGGACAAAAAGCTCATGCAGAAAGTGGAGGAGCGCATTATCAAGCCAACTATACAGGGCCTGCAAAAGGAAAAAATCCCTTACCTGGGTTTTATCTTTTTCGGCCTGATGGAAGTCGCCGGAGAGCCTTATGTAATCGAGTACAACTGCCGATTGGGCGATCCTGAAACAGAAGCTGTTCTTCCACGCCTGGATGAAGATTTGGTGCTTTTGATGAAGGAGGCTGCAACAGCTACAGGGCGCTTTGCCCCCGAAGCGCCAGGCTCTTTTGTCTGCCAAACTGACCGGCGGTTTGCAGCCACGGTGGTCTTGGTATCGGGGGGATATCCGGGGAACTACTCCAAGGGCCTGCCCATCAGTCATTGGCAGGAAGTTCAGGACGTCCTCTTGTTTCAGGCCGGTACCCGCATGGAAAACGGCCGGCTTCTCACCAATGGAGGCCGGGTTTTGGCGCTGACAGCTCTTCATGAAACTTTTGAGGGGGCCTTGGAGATTGCTCAAAAAGCCGCTGAGCGCATCTACTTTGAAGGCAAGTACTTTCGCAGAGATATAGGACAATACTAAGCACACTGCCATGACTATCCGGCAAATAGCTGAGATTTTGCAAGTCCAATTGCCCCCCTCTGCCCGGCCGGAGACCGAAATCACTCACCTCCAACTGGATAGCCGTCAAATCAACTATCCGGAGTGCTCTCTTTTCTTTGCTTTGAAGGGCATTGCCCACGATGGCCATCAGTTTGTCGGTGAGGCCTATCGGAAGGGCATACGGTATTTCGTCTTGGAGCAGCCTCTTGAAGGGGAATTGCCCGAAGATGCTTGTCTGTTTTTTGTGCCCGATAGCTTAGCTGCCTTACAAGATTTGGCGGCTGCGCATCGCCGCGAAATAAAAGCTGCTCCAATCTTCGGCATAACGGGCAGCAATGGCAAAACTGTTGTCAAAGAATGGTTGTATCAACTCTTGGAGCCGGATTTTTCGGTTTTGCGCAGCCCGCGCAGCTACAACTCTCAAACCGGTGTGCCTCTATCCGTTTGGCGACTGGAAGAAAAGCACCAAATAGCCCTGTTTGAAGCCGGCATATCCGAGATGGGGAAGATGAAAAAACTGGCTCGCATTATTGCCCCTACTCACGGAGTTTTTACTGCGTTGGGGCCTGCTCATGATGCGGGCTTCCCCGATCGGGAAACCAAGCTACAAGAAAAGCTGAACCTCTTTGAAACGGCACACACCATTTATTACAACAGTAATGACGTAGAGGTGGCCCAAGCCTTAAAAAACCGATTTCAGGACAAAAGGCTGTTGTGCTGGGGCATGGACAAGGAAAAAGCCGATCTGCTTCTGTTGCAAACAGCAACCGGAGTCTCTACGGATGAACGCGAAAAAAAAGAATCCGTTCTTTTGACTGCTTGCTATAAAAACAGCCTTTGCAAAATTTGTATTCCTTTCTCGGATAAGGCTTCGATAGAGAATGCGATGTTGTGCTGGCTGGTACTCCTGGATTTGGGTTTGAATGAGGCACTCATAGCCGAGCGCATGGCTCGGCTTGAGCCTGTGGCCATGCGCATGGAAGTTCGGGCAGCTGTCAACGGGAGCATACTCATCAACGATGCCTATAACAGCGATTTGAGTTCGTTGGAAATTGCGCTGTACTTTCTCAAGCAGCAGGGGCGTGGGCTACCCTCCCTGCTCGTTCTGACGGATATTTTACAAAGCGGCCTGAAACCCGATGTCTTGTATCAAAAAGTCGCTCATTTGCTCGCCGAGCAAGCTGTAGAAGAGCTGATTGGCATAGGCTCGGAAATCAAGGCTTTGCAAAGGCATTTGCCGAAAGGCCAAAAGGCAGATTTTTACCCCGATACGGACAGCCTATTGCGAGATTTGCAAATTGCTCGGTTTGCCGGCAAGGCCATTTTGCTAAAAGGCGCGCGAAAATTTCATTTGGAAGCCCTGGCCGATCGCCTGGCAGAGAAAGTCCACCAGACTGTTTTGGAGATTAACCTGGATGCTCTTACGCACAACCTCAGCTGTTTTCAGCAAATGCTGCGACAACAAGTGCAGATGCTCGTCATGGTGAAAGCTGCTGCTTATGGTAGCGGAGCAGCGGAGATAGCGCGTTTGTTGGAGAAACGCGGCGTAGCTTATCTGGGGGTGGCTTATGCTGATGAAGGCCTGGCTCTGCGCGAAGCCGGAATCCACTTGCCCATCATGGTGATGAACCCGGAAGCGGCTGCTTTTCCTCAGATGCTGGAGCATCAGTTGGAGCCGGAAATTTATTCGCCCGCTTTGCTCAAAGCCTATCTGGAGGCGAGCAAGGACGAGCAAAATCCTCCCGGCATACACCTCAAACTGGAAACCGGCATGCACAGATTGGGCCTGGAGGAAGAAATGTTGCCTGAAGTGGTCGAGCTTTTGGCAAAAAACCCACAGGTCAAAGTGCAGTCGATTTTTTCTCATTTGGCTGCCAGCGAAGAGGAAAAAAAAGACGACTTTTCTTTAAAGCAAAAAGAGCGGTTCGTTCGGATGTACGAAGCTTTGTCGGAAGCTTTGGGTTATCGCCCTTTGGCGCATTTGCTCAACAGCGAAGGTATCGCCCGTTTTCCGGATTGGCAGTTTGACATGGTGCGTTTGGGGATTGGTTTTTACGGTATCAGTGTTAATCCGTCTCTGCGCCGGCAGCTTCAGCCGGCTCTCTGTCTCAAGGCGCGCATTTCTCAGCTCAAAAAAGTGGCTGCCGGAGAGGCCGTGGGCTATGGAGCTGAAGCTCGCTCCGACCGAGATCGCCTTATAGCGACCATCAGCATAGGCTATGCCGATGGCTTGCACCGCAAGGCCGGTCAGGGTCGCTTTTCCCTGTTGGTCAGGGGGCAAAAAGCCCCTACAGTGGGAAGAATTTGTATGGACATGTGTATGATTGAGGTGTCGGCAATTGAGGGGGTCGAAGAAGGTGATGAGGTCCTGGTTTTTGGCCCTGAGCATCCCATTTACGAGCTTGCGGAGGCCTTGGAAACCATTCCCTATGAGGTCATTACCGGCATTTCCCAGCGCGTCAAACGCGTTTACCTGAAAGATTGATTCGTAGGCGTCCAGGCCTTTGTGCACAACACGCTGCCTTTAGCGGAAGAGAAGCGGACAGCTTGCAGTTTGGCGGGATTTCCCGCTTTTGGGCCTTTGCCTTTGCTAAAGAGGGCTTATCTTTACTCTCATGATGTTGCGCGACCATCCGCTTTTGGCCGGTATAGAGCTGCATAGCGATTTGCTTTCCCGCGTTTTGTACGCCACAGATGCTTCGATTTACAGGGAGCATCCTCTGGGCGTGGCTTATCCCCAAAATGCAGAAGAAATTCAGCGGCTGGTTCAATTTGCCGAAAGGCAGAATATCGCTTTGATTCCGCGGGCTGCAGGTACTTCGCTGGCGGGGCAGTGTGTGGGCTCCGGTCTGGTGGTAGATGTCTCGCGCTACATGAATCGCCTGCTGGAGTTCAATGAAGAGGAGCGTTGGGTGCGTGTAGAGCCGGGCATGGTGCGCGATGAGTTGAATCGGTTTTTGAGGGATTACGGTTTGTGGTTTGCCCCCAATACATCTACTTCCAATCGCTGCACTTTGGGCGGCATGGCGGGCAACAACTCCTGCGGTTCTACGTCGATAGCTTATGGCACGACGCGTGATCACGTTTTGGAGTTGGAAGTCATACTCAGCTCGGGAGAGCGAGCCGTTTTTGGCGCAGTGGATTCGGTGGCTTTCGCCAAATGTTTGCAGAAGCCCGGCAGGGAGGGAGAGATTTACCGCCGGATGCACCACCTGCTGGGCGATGAAAAGGTACAAAAAGAGGTGCGAGCCCGTTATCCCAAGCCGGAAATTCACCGCCGCAATACGGCTTATGCTTTAGATGTGTTGCTACAAAGCGCCCCTTACCAGCCACAAGGGCCGCCTTTGAATTTGGCCCAATTGCTGTGTGGCTCAGAGGGCACCCTGGCTTTTACAACAGCACTTAAACTGAGCTTGGAGCCTTTGCCTCCACCTGAGCAGCTGCTTTTGTTGCCTCACTTTCACAGCTTGAGCGATGCTCTGGAAGCCGTTCAAACAGTAGTCGGTCACAAGGTTTATGCCTGTGAATTGATGGATAAAGCGCTGTTGGACTGTACTCGAAATAGCAAGGCACAACAGACCAATCGCTTTTTCTTGCAAGGAGACCCTGCCGCAGTTTTGATGATTGAGTGTCGTGGCGAAGATGAAAAGGCGGCCAAGCAACAGGCTGAGCGCATTATTTCCGACCTTAAAAAAGAGGGAAGCGCTTATGCTTTTCCCGTTTTGTCCGGAGCGGATATTGGCAAGGTGTGGGCTTTGCGTAAGGCAGGCTTGGGCATTTTGGCCAATTTGCCCGGTCGGGCACGGGCCATAGCCTGTGTGGAAGATACGGCGGTAGCTGTAGCGGACCTGCCCGACTACATAAGGGATTTTTCCCGCATGATGTCGGCTTTTGGGCAGCGAGCCATTTATTACGCCCATGCCGGAGCAGGGGAGCTGCACATTCGCCCGATTTTGGACTTATATAAGGAGAGTGATTTTAGAGCCTTTCGGCAAATTTGTGAAGCTTCTGCCAATTTGGTAGCCCGGTATCGCGGGTCACTGAGTGGAGAGCATGGCGACGGACGTTTGCGGGCGGAGTTTATCCCCTTGGTTTTGGGTGAACAGATTCAAAGTTACCTGGAGGAGGTCAAGAGCATTTGGGACCCTCGGAATCTGTTGAACCCCGGGAAAATCGTGCGCGCTCCCCGCATGGATGAGGATTTGCGTTTTTCTCCGAAGGAAAGGTATCCTCAAGTGGATACTTTGCTGGACTTTTCGGAGCAGGGTGGTTTTTTTGGTGCAGCTTGGCGCTGTACAGGATCGGGTGACTGTCGGAAGTCGCATCACTTTGCAGGGAGCATGTGCCCCAGCTTTCAGGCTACCCGAGATGAAAAACACAGCACGCGGGGGCGGGCCAATGCTTTGCGGGAGCTTCTTCAGACTTCATCTGCCCGGCCCTTTGACCAAAAGGAGTTGAAAGAGGTATTGGATTTGTGCTTGAGCTGCAAGGCTTGTACGGCCGAGTGCCCCTCAGGGGTGAACATGACGGCTTTGAAGTCGGAATTTCTCTACCAATACTACCGCCACCACAGTCGGCCCTTGAGGGATTTTCTTTTTGCCAGGATGGACAGGCTGCTGGCTTTGTCGGCTCGCTTAAACGCTTGGCCCCAGCGTTTGATGAACAGTTTGGCGGGCAAGCCCCTACGCCTGTTATTGGGCTTTAGTCCGAAACGAAAGCTGCCGGTGCCCAAGCGTCGTCATTTTTTTAAAATCTTAGAAAGCCTAGCCAAGACCGATTCGGCCTGGAGAGGCCGTGTTTGCCTGTTTGTGGATCCCTTTACCAATTATTTGGAGCCGGAGCTTGCTCTTTCAGCTTGGCAGTTGTTGAGCGCATTGGGGTATGAGGTCGTTTGCCCTGAGCGGCCCGGAGCTGGCAGGCCTCTTTTGTCAAAGGGGTTTTTGCAGGAAGCACGCCGCTTGGCTGAAAAGCAGGTAACTTTTTTTTATCGGCTTACCGAAGACGGCAGTCCACTCATTGGCTTGGAGCCTTCGGAGGTGTTGAGCTTTAGAGACGAATATCCGGTTTTGCTCGGATCTTCTCTGCGTACTAAGGCCAAAGAACTGGCAGGGCGTTCCTTTTTGCTGGAGGAGTTTTTGGCAGGAGAATTGAAATCGGGCCGGCTTTCGCCCGATGAAATACAGCTGAAAGAGCCTTTTGCCAGGCAGAAAGGACCGGTGGTGGTTCAGTTGCATTGCCATCAAAAAGCCTGGACTTCTGTCGAAGACTTCCGCTTTCTTCTCGAAACAGCTGTAAACAGCAGTCCGGGTTCGCGCGGTGTTCAGATTTTGGATGCAGGCTGTTGTGGCATGGCCGGTGCCTTTGGTTATGAAAAAGAACACTACACTTTGAGCTGCGAAATCGGTGCTTTGCGCCTTTTCCCCGCTTTGAAAGCGCTGCCTGCGGAAAGCTTAATCGTCGCAACCGGAAGCAGTTGTAGGCAACAGATACGAGATTTGACCGGGCATGACGCTCAAGCGCTTGCTTCCGTTTTAAAGGCGTTTTAGTGTTGGTGTGAGGGTTTGCTTGCCACTCGTTTGCCTTTTTATACCCAAACCGAAGTGGTTTGGGATATTCCCCACTCGTTAACGAATGGAGAATAAGGAGTTTGGGAGGCGTTAGCCTCCCAAACCATTTCGTCATGAGTATACCAATGAATGCAAAGTGTTTGGGTGTACTTTTTTTTCACTTTGGTCATTTGATAGACTAAAATTTATGATTACAGTTTTTTTCGGCTGCGTTTTTTTGCGATATAGGCTTTATCTCGGTATGGAAATACACGATTTCGTGTGAAAGGATTTTTTCACCAAAATAAATTCCAATGAAATCCGTCTTATCTTTATTCTGTTTGTTTTTCTTCTGTTCTTTGTTGTTTGCTCAGTCGGATCAGCTTGGTCAGGAAATTCCTCTTGAGACGAAAATAGATCAGGTAACTGTTTTTTTTCAGGCAGCACAAATTGTCCGCAAGGCAGAGCAACATTTGCCGAAAGGCAAATCCTTTTTGGTGGTTAAAAAGTTGTCGCCTTATCTACTGCCCTCCAGCCTGGTTGTGAAAGGGAAAGGTGATTTTGTGATACAGGGTGTTCGGTTGCGGCGCAATTTGTTGGAGGAAGAGAAGCGTTCGGAGCAGTTGAAAGTTTTTGAAAAGATGCTTGCGAGCTTAGAGGATAGCTTGGCCTTGTTGGAAGGTATGCAGGAGGTGTTGACAGAGGAACGGGATTTTCTTCGGGCAAATAGGCAAATTAGTGGAGAAAACACTTCTTATTCGTTGGAGGATTTGCAGGGTGTTAGGGACTATTACGTTGATCGGATGTCGGCCATTCAACAGCAAATGTTTTTGTTGAAAAAACAATTGGCTCAAAAAAGAGAGGAGAAGGTGCGTTATGAGGAACAGATTCAGGCTTTGGGGGCCAGGGATCGGGGAGAAGGTTGGTATGAGGTTTTAATTGAGCTGAGTGCGGAGCGAGAGGTGTTGGGGCGTATTGAGCTTTCGTATTTGACGGAACATGCGGGCTGGTTTCCTTCCTATGATTTGCGCGTGGACAAACTCAGTGAGCCGGTGCGTTTAACCTACCAGGCCAATTTCCAACAAAACACCAAGGAAGATTGGAGGGAGGTACAGTTGGTTTTTTCCAATGCCGATCCGCAGGTATCGGGGCAGCTGCCTCTCTTGAACCCCTATTGGTTGACTTATGGTTTGGGTTCGGCTTCTTCGGTGATTCAGCCTACCGGGCGCTATGGCGTTTTAGAGGGTTATGTTTTTGATGCGAATACAGGTGAGCCTTTGATTGGTGCCACGCTGTATTTTGAGGGGACGAATGTTGGCACTGTGACGGACATTGAAGGGCATTACGACTTGATTGTTCCTTCGGGTGGGCCACATGTGCTTTCGGTTTCCTATGTGGGGTACAGTTCGCACCAAGTTGGCAACATTAGTCAATCAGGAGGTTGGCTTGATGTTCGTCTGGAAGAAGTTGCCGCTTTAAATGAAGCTGTTGTGGTGACCGGTGCAAGAATGAGCGGGATAAAGAGCAAGAAGAAATCCCGTGCTTTCGGGGATAGTGACAAGCTAGGCGAGGCACCCATTGTTAGCGCAAGAACAAACACGACTTCTGTGGAATTGGCTTTGACTCAGCCCTATACGCTTTTGTCGGGTTCCGGGGTGGTTAAGTTGAACTTAACAGAGGTTCAAATGCCGGCGGATTACAAGCACGAGAGTTCTCCCAAGTTGCGGGAGGAGGCTTATTTGGTGGCTTATTTGCCGGACTGGCGTCAGCATCATTTGTTGGATGGAGAGGTGAATCTCTACTTTGAGAATACTTTTGTAGGACGTTCTCTTTTGGATTTGAACCAGGCAGGAGATACTTTGCAGGTTTCTTTGGGGCAAGACCAAGGGGTGGAGGTGAAACGGGAGTTGGTCAGGGATTTTTCCAGGCAATCTGTTTTGGGGAGTAAGCGCAAAGTACAGCGAAGGTATAAAATCACTTTGCGCAACAACAAGGAAGAGGCCATACAGCTGAGTGTTTATGATCAAATACCGCTGTCTTCAGACAAATCCATTGAGGTGATAGCCTTGGAGCAAAGCGGAGGAGAAATTGATATGGAAACCGGAATAGTCAAGTGGGAACTGAATTTACCACCGGGCAAGGAGGTGGAATTGATCCATGCGTATGAGGTGAGGTATCCCAAGCAGAAGTATTTGGTTGTTGACTGAGGGTTGCTGTGTTGCCTTTTCGTATTTTTGCGTTTCATTTTATCCATGATATTCTGTTGCAGCGATGTGTGGTATTGTAGCCCTGTTTGAAATGCAGACCGGTAGGAGTAGTCTTTTGCGCAATGGCGTTTTGCGCATGGCCCGTTTGTTGCGTCATCGAGGGCCCGATTGGTCTGGCATTTACGCCGATGATCGAGCGATTTTAGCTCATGAGCGTTTGGCTATTGTCGATCCTATTTCGGGCAAGCAGCCCTTGAAAAGTCCTGATGGGCAGCTGATTCTTGCCGTCAATGGCGAAATTTACAACCATCGTAAAATTCGCAAGGCTTTTTCGCAGAAGTACGATTTTCAGACAAAGTCCGACTGCGAGGTTATCCTTCCCTTGTACAAAGAAAAAGGTGTTGGTTTTTTGGACGAGCTGAACGGTATTTTCGCCTTCGCCCTTTACGATCGAAGCAAGGGCAGCTATTTGATAGCTCGCGATCACATGGGTATTATCCCTTTGTATCAGGGTTGGGATGCCGAAGGGCATTACTACGTAGCTTCGGAGTTGAAAGCCTTGGAGGGGGTGTGTAAGCGGATTGAAATCTTTCCTCCCGGGCATTACTACTCCAGCGAGGAAGGCGAGCTGAAGCCTTGGTACGGCCGTTCCTGGATGAGCTATGAGTCGGTGAAAGATGCTCCTACCGATATAAGTGCTTTGCGCAGGGCGTTGGAGGAAGCGGTACATCGTCAACTCATGTCGGACGTTCCCTATGGCGTTTTGCTTTCCGGGGGCTTGGATTCTTCGATTATTTCGGCTGTCGCCAAAAAATTTGCCGCAAGGCGGGTAGAAAGCCAGGATTTACAAGAGGCCTGGTGGCCCCAGCTACATTCTTTTTCCGTGGGTTTGAAGGGTTCTCCCGACTTGAAATTTGCTCGAGAGGTCGCTGAGCATATCGGGACGGTGCATCACGAAATCCACTTTACGATACAGGAAGGCATGGATGCCCTCAGGGATGTGATTTACCACTTGGAAACTTATGACGTTACCACGGTCAGGGCTTCTACTCCGATGTACCTCATGGCGCGTTACATCAAGTCCATGGGCATTAAGATGGTGCTTTCGGGTGAGGGTTCGGACGAGATTTTCGGAGGCTACCTTTACTTTCACAAGGCACCGAGTCCGGAAGAGTTTCACAAGGAAACCGTTCGCAAGCTCGAAAAATTGCATTTGTACGATTGCAACAGGGCGAATAAGGCACTGGCTGCCTGGGGTGTGGAAGGGCGTGTGCCTTTTTTGGACAAGGAGTTTTTAGACGTAGCCATGAGTTTGAATCCACAAGACAAAATGGTTGGTCCCGGGCGCATGGAGAAATGGATTTTGCGCAAGGCTTTTGAAGATTATTTGCCCGACAGCGTGTTGTGGCGGCAGAAGGAGCAATTTTCGGATGGGGTGGGTTATTCTTGGATTGATACTTTGCGGGAGCTTGCCGAGCAATCCGTTTCCGATCAGCAGATGGAAAAGCGGCATTATCGGTTTCCGCTCAACCCGCCTTTGAGCAAAGAAGAATACTATTACCGAAGTATTTTTGAAGAGCTTTTCCCCTCTGAAACGGCAGCAGCTACAGTGCCTTCGGTGCCCTCTGTAGCATGCAGCAGTCCGCTTGCTTTGGAATGGGATGAAGCCTTTAAAAACCTCAATGAGCCTTCAGGCAGAGCGGTAGATGTACATGAAGACCTCGAATGAGGAGGCTGTGCTCCCGAATTTTGAGTAGGTTTGCGCTGCCCAAAGAGCAAACAAATCAGCATTTTGCATGAAAGATCAGTTAGAACAGCAGATAGAGGCCTTGATTTTTGCTTCGGAAGCTCCCGTTACTATAAAGGAAATAAAGGCTGCTTTGGAGGAGGCTTTCGAGGCAAAATTTGGGGACGAAGAGATTGAACGAGCCATAGAGCGTTTGCGGGCGCGTTATGCCGATGAAGCCTTTGCCATAGAAGTTGTGCCCATAGCCGGCGGATATCAGTTTTTGAGTAAGGGGGCTTATCATCCCGTGATCGGTGTGTGGCTCAAGCAGCGCATGAAAAAGAGGTTGTCGCGGGCTGCTTTGGAGACGTTGGCCATCATTGCCTATAAGCAGCCGGTAACCAAGAGTGAAATGGAAAAAATCCGGGGAGTGAGTTGCGATTATTCCGTGCAGAAGTTGCTGGAAAAAGAACTGATCAGCATTGTGGGGCGCAGTGAAGGGCCGGGCAAACCACTTCTCTATGGCACCAGTGAAAAATTCATGGATTATTTCGGCATTAAGGATATAGGCGATCTGCCAAAGCCCAAAGACTTCAAGATGCCTGATAGCGAAATAGGCGAACAAGCGCCTATCGAAGAGGTGGTTGCTCCGGAGCCTGTCCGGGAGGGAGAAGAGGAGTAAACCGAAGCTAATCGGGCAAAACAATTGCTTTAGCTGTGTGGTTTTTAGAGGGAAAGAGGCGTTGAGGCATCTTTTTTTCAGCATCAACTTTATGATTATGGACAAGCCTTTAGTCAATCGCGTAGCGAAGAGTGGTTTGCTCACCATTAATTTGGAAGATTACTACCCCAATGGTGAAATCGTAGATTTTGATTTGAAGGATTTTCTCTTTCAGGCTTTGATTTTGCGGGAGAAGGAGTTTCGGGCAGCTTTGAAAGAGCACGACTGGACGGTTTACAAAGACAAACATGTAGTGGTTTTTTGCTCGACGGATGCCATCATTCCCATGTGGGCGTATATGTTGGTCAGTTCTTATTTGAAGGGTGTTGCCTGCAGTGTTTTTCAGGGTAGCAAAGAGGAGTTTGTCAAGCACTCTATGCTTTCGGCTATTGAGGCTTTGGACGAAGAGGCTTTTCGGGATAGGCGCTTGGTGATCAAAGGTTGTGGCGATAAGCCCGTGCCTGCAGCGGCTTATGCGGCCTTTGTCTGGAAAGTGCAGGATGTCGCCCGCAGCATCATGTTTGGGGAGCCTTGTTCTACGGTTCCGGTGTACAAAAAGAAAGCATGAAGAATTTGCGCTCTTTGGCCTTGTTGGGTGTCTTAGGTATCCTCTTGCTCGTTTTGTCTCAACAGTCGAAAAAGGAAAAGGAGGTTTTTGGCATAAAGAGAGGAGCTTCTACGCCGCCACCTGTTGTGTCGGTTAAGCCGCTTGGCAGCTATGATTTTGCCGGAGAGCAAGTCGCGATTTCCTCTTCTTTTGATTTGTATGAGCGTTTGGATCGCGAGTTGCAGATTGTGGCTTACAGGCATTCCAGTACGTTGGATGTTTTGAAGCTTTCAGGCCGGTATTTTCCCCTTATGGATCGCATTTTGCGGGAATACGATTTGCCTTTGGATTTGAAGTATGTTGCTGTGGCAGAAAGCGGTTTGCGGCATGTGAGCTCTCCGGCCGGTGCACGGGGCATCTGGCAATTTTTAAAAGGCAGTGCGGAAGAATACGGCTTGGAAGTCGGCAAGGAGGTGGATGAACGCTTACATGTGGAGAAATCGACACGTGCTGCTTGTGAGAAGTTGCGGGATTTGCACGATCGTTTCGGTTCTTGGATTTTGGCTGTAGCTGCTTACAACATGGGGGCTTCGGCTTTGCGCAAGGCTCTTGAACAACAGGGCAGTCATTCTTTTTTCGATCTCAACCTCAACGAAGAGACTTCGCGTTATTTTTTTCGCATCTTGGCTTATAAAGACTTGTTTGAGCGCCCCGAGGCTTTTGGTTATCACTTGAGCAAAAGTGAAAAATACAAGCCCTTAGATCGTTATCGGGAAGTGAAGGTAGAAAAGAGCGTGTCGTCTTGGGCTGCATTTGCCGAAAGGCACAACACCACATACCGGCTGTTGAAAGTGTACAATCCCTGGCTGCTTTCCTCTTCTCTGGAGGTTTCTAAGGGAAAAACGTATGTGATAAAGCTCCCCAAGTGAATTCAATGAAACTGATCAAAGGCTTCCATCAGCACCAGGAGAGAGGCAATGTCTTCGTAAAATTCGTGAATGAGCTCAAAGCGAACGGGGCTGCTAAAATAAGGCGGTTCGAGCAGGTCTTTGCGCCGTCGGATAGCGATGTAAGCCTGGTTGTCTGAGAAGGCCAGGTAGAGGGTCTTACCGGTTCTTTGCCTGTAGTCCATGATGGTAGCTTGCATGTCTTCCGGGAGGATGCGCGATATGGAGACTTCCTTGTTGGCATAGGTCAGGTAGTGTTGTCGGAAGGATGCATTTTGTATCCATTTGTCCGCTTGTTGCATGCGTTGGGTTAGAGCCTGCTGGATGCTTCGCCAGAAAAATTCGTGTTCTTCTCGTGGGATGATGAGCAGTCTGCCTCGCAGGCGGCGGGTTTCCAGTTCGCTATGTAGAAATATGCCGTGGAACAAAACGAACATGCTGTTGGTGATGCGAGAGATGCGGGTTATTCTCAGCTCTGCCAGTTCAAAGGCGATGCTGCCGACTTCACCGGTAATAAAATCTTCGGCCTCGTAGGTGTCGTTTTCTTTCAGTTGAAAGAAGCCGCTTTTTTTTAAATGTTCTTTTAGGTGGGTGTATAAGGTCTTTTTCGGTTCTTTCGAGCTGCTATTTGTCTTGTTTTTTGTTTTGTTTTTGGAGGGGTGTTGGTCAGTTGCCGTTGGCAGCTTTTTTTGGGGTACAGGGATTTGGCCTTTCACGTCAAATCTGAGGTTTTCGCAATTGACGTAATCGTCGAAAAAATCGAGGATGAGGTTGACGATGCGCGGTTTAAAAACCAGGGCGTAGCGTTGGTAGTGCGTTGCGGTGCTCCAGAAAAAGAGGCTTACAGGGATGGCGAGTAGGATGAGAAGGGGCAGGTTTTTGGAGGTTATGGCGACGACGATAAAGCCGATGAGTAATAAGACCGTCATCAGCAGAGAGACCAAGAGATTGATGCGCACCCGATTCAGGCGTACCAGTTCGGGGTAGATGGTCTGGTTATAGAAGACCCTGAAATGGCGTTCTTTGTGTTGGCTCAAGCCGGAAGGTATCTGCTCTTTTGCGTTTGTCATGGGGAGAAAGAAAGTACTTGTTTAGGAAGCTTTCAGCGGGTTTGCTTCGCGTTTCTTGTGCTTGTGCTGTGGTAAAAGTAGGGGTTTTTGGACAAAGATGGCGATATTCCAATGGGAGAAACAACTTTTGCATGCGAGACGGGGTCTTTACCGGGCAAGCTTTTTGTCTGTGCTGTAAAAATGTCGTAACTTTGCGCCCTTATGATGAAAAATCGCATTTTCCCGGCTTTTTTTGCTTTGTTTTTGGCGGTGATTTCGTTTTCGTGTAAGACGGAATACGAACGCATTCGCGAGAGCGGAGATGCCGATTTGATGTACAAGCAGGCTTTGGTCTATTTTGAAGAGGAGGATTATTACCGGGCACAAGCCCTGTTTGAATTGGCTCTGGGGGCTTTTCGAGGTAAGCCCGAGCTGGAGAATCTGTACTTCAAATACGCCTATACCTACTATTACCTTGGCGACTACCTTTTGGCTGCTTATTATTTCAAGAACTTTGCCCAGACGTTTCCGGTGAGTGTGCACAAAGAGGAGGCGGAGTACATGTCTGCTTATTCGTACTACAAATTGTCGCCTTCTTACCGCTTGGATCAGAAATACACTTTGCAGGCCATAGAGTCTTTTCAAGCTTTTATCAACAACCACCCGCAGAGCGATCGCGTTGCACAGTGCAACAAGTTGATGGATGAACTGCGCGATAAATTAGAGCAGAAGGCTTATGCCAACGGTCTTTTGTATTTCAACTTAAAGCAATATCAGGCAGCTACTTTGTCGTTTGAAAATTTGTTGATTGATTTTCCCGATACAGACAGGGCCGAAGAGGTGCGTTACATGATTGTGAAAGCGGCTTATCTGTTGGCCATCAACAGCGTTCCGGAGAAGATTGAAGAGCGCTTGGGAAAAGCGTTGACTTATAGTCGCGAATTTGTAGAGAAATATTCCGATAGCCCCTATGCCGATGAAGTGAGGGGCTTTCGCGTGGATATAGAACACAAGTTAAAAACACTGCGTCATGACAGACATCAAGAAGAAGGTTCAAGCACTAGATCCTAATATTACGGCTCGCAATGTGGAAGAATTGGCAGAAAAGGCCAACCACAACATCTACGAAGCATTGGCCGTCATCAGCAAGCGTGCTCGTCAACTTTCTCAGGAATTGAAAGCCGAGTTAAACCGCAAACTGGAGGAGTTTAGTGTGCACAGCGATGTCATAGAGGAAGTGATGGAGAACAAAGAACAAATCGAAGTATCTCGTTTGTACGAGCGATTGCCCCATCCGACCATTATAGCCACCCATGAGTTTATAAACGGGGAGCTTTACTATCGCTACACCAACGAGGGTACAGAAGAAGAAAACCATGGCTTCTGACAAGCCGGAAAATCGTTTTTCTCAGGTTTCGTCTTGGACGGGCAAAAAAATTCTCCTCGGCATTACCGGTAGTATTGCCGCTTACAAGGCTGCTTTTTTGCTGCGTCTTTTGGTGAAAGCAGGTGCTGATGTTCAGGTTTTAATGACGGCAGCTGCCTCCGACTTCATTGGCCCCATCACCTTGTCCACTTTGAGTAAAAGGCCCGTCCTTTCCGATATTCAATCCGAATCGAACTGGAACAAGCACGTGGAGTGGGGTCTTTGGGCCGATGCTTTGGTCGTGGCACCGGCAACGGCCAACACCTTGGCCAAGATGAGTCAAGGGCTTTGCGACAACCTCCTTTCCGCGGTGTATCTTTCTGCCCGTTGCCCCGTTTTTGTCGCTCCGGCCATGGATGTGGACATGTGGCATCACCCCTCGACGCGTCGCAACATCACTCGTTTACAGGAAGACGGCGTGCAATTCATTCCCGTTGGGCATGGCGAATTGGCCAGTGGTTTATACGGTGAGGGTCGTATGGCTGAGCCGGAGGAAATCTTTGCTTTTCTGACGGCTTTTTTTGCTCGAGGCAAATCTGCGGAGCTTCGTTCACCGCTTGCCGGTAAGCGGGTATTGTTGACGGCCGGTCCGACTTATGAGCCTTTGGATCCCGTGCGTTTTCTGGGCAATCGTTCCTCGGGTAAAATGGGTGTAGCTTTGGCTGATGTTTTGGCTCGCAGGGGTGCTCGTGTGCAATTGATTTTGGGCCCCTCTGCTGAAAAACCGAAAGAGGAGGCGGTACAAGTTTGGCGCGTGCAAACGGCGCAAGAAATGCTCGACAAAGCCTTGGAGCTTTTTCCCCGAAGCGATGCAGCGGTTTTGGCCGCTGCTGTGGCGGATTATCGCCCTGCCCATCCAGCTACACAAAAAATCAAGAAAACGGGTGATTCCCTTTTGTTGGAGCTCGAAAAAACGCCCGATATAGCAGCCACCTTGGGCCGACAAAAGCAAGCCGGGCAATATCTCATCGGCTTTGCTCTGGAAACTGAAAAAGAAGAAGTTCATGCACGTGCTAAATTGCAGCGCAAAAATTTCGACTTCATTGTCTTAAATTCGCTGCGGGATGCCGGAGCCGGTTTTCAGGTGGATACCAACAAAATCACCATTCTTTACCCGGGCAATAAAGCACAAACTTATGAGTTAAAAGCCAAGGAAGAGGTGGCCGAAGATATTGTAGATGCCCTTGAAGCTTTGGTGGATAAAGAAAACATCCGATGAATATTCTTTTAGCTTTCGCCAAATATGTTCCTGCTCTTTTGCAGAAGCTTTTTCTGTTGCTGCTGTTGTCTTCTTTGGCCTGGTCTTTAGAGGCCCAGGAGTTGCAGGTAGAGGTTTCGGTCGTTACGGCACCGCAGGTGCAGCTTACGGATGCCAAAGTGTTTCAAAGTCTGGAACAGGCGATTAGGGATTTCATGAACAACCAGCGTTGGACGGAAGACGAGTTTTTACAGGAGGAAAAAATTGAACTGAGCTTGGTGCTTACCGTTACCGAAGACAACGGCAACGGGAGTTTTAAAGCGGAGCTGGCCTTGCAGTCGTTGAGACCTGTTTACGGAAGTACGTACAAAACCCCCATGCTCAACCACATTGATAAGAACATTCTCTTTCAATACGAACAATTTCAGCCTATAGAGTATGTGGAGAACAGCTTTACCGATAATCTAGCGTCCATTTTGTCGTTTTACGCTTATGTGGTTTTGGGCTTGGATTACGACTCCTTTTCTCCTTTTGGGGGCGAACGTTTTTTTCAGGAAGCTCAAAACATCGTCAACCTCGTTCCGGAATCTCTTGTGAACACTTATTTGGGCTGGCGCCCAAAAGACGGTAACCGCAATCGCTACTGGTTGATAGAAAACTTGCTTTCCCCCAAGGTGAGGCCTTTTCGTCAGGCGTGGTACGATTATCATCGACAGGGCT
>Ga0256839_1001477_pt1 | contig 28516 bp, 29 predicted proteins | sample 354166metaG_FD_185968 | JGI IMG/M metagenome (GOLD analysis project Ga0256839, IMG submission 185968) | Hydrothermal vent microbial communities from Mid Atlantic Ridge, Atlantic Ocean - 354-166 | ecosystem: Environmental > Aquatic > Marine > Hydrothermal vents | place: Atlantic Ocean: Mid... | reverse complement strand
GGATGGCGTAACCTTGCTATGCTTGTAGCAGAAAAAGTCTAAACTATAGATTATGACTGGTGGGGTGGTTATCATAAATGTTTAAAGCGCTTAAGCGAATATTGGCGGAACCCTTAGGCAATGCCAAGAAAAGATCAAAATTTCTGGTTACAAAAAAATCAGAGATTGTCGCTTTGCTTAATCAAGCCCACAAGAAAAAGGCCTTTCTCACGCTTCAGCCAGGCACTCAGGATCAATCCTTTACTACGGCCATTTTAGGCGTTTACCCTGACCATGCTCTTATGGTATTGGATGAACTCTCTCCAGCAGTAGGCCATAAGCAGTTTCTGCAAGAGAAGCAAGCCAAAGTGACGGGGCGTATTGATGGTGTCGAGTTACGGTTTGAGACCCATCTTGTGGGTGAGGGATCAAAATCTGGGATTGCATTTTATAAGGTTGCAATGCCGACAGTGCTCTATTTTCGTCAACAGCGCCAGACTTACCGTGTTTCACTCAAGGGGGCCAGCGTACCTTTTTACTCACTGGGCGGCGCAACCCCTTCCATACGTGGGACACTGCGGGATCTCTCATTGGGTGGTGTCGGCGTTATAACAGATTGCAATGTATCACTCTCCCGGGGTGATACTCTGGAGCTTTGTGCAATCACCCTGCCGGACAAAGGGGATATAAAATTTACGCTGATAATAGACTCTGCGCATGATAATGCCCGTGGCGGCGGCATGAGCTTTGGCGGCCATTTTTGTAAACTCTCTGCTGCAGATCGAAATAAAATGCGAAAATATATTGCCGAAGCGCAAAGAAAATATGCAAAGCGATCCCGCTGAAAATATCCTTTGAATGAGCCTGAACAATCAGGATTTTGATCGCAACATTTTGATACCATCGGCAAGTCGAGCAACGGCTATATCCACTGCTTCCAGTGTTAAATCTTTATCGTGGCTCAGGCGAATGTAGTTACGTGATGTTTCAGAAGGGAGGCTTATCGCACGACCCATCCTGCCGGGTTTGGCTTTACCTACACTGGATGCCAGACCAGCTGAAAAGGCAACACCATCAACCACTGCCATTAGATCATTGCTCTCAATATCCTCAATTGAAAGATACAGGATGCCCGGCGCTGCGCTACCTTCTGGCGTTACAATATATATATTATTGATTGCCTGGCATAACCTGGTTTTCAAATAATCTGTTACTTTCTGTAATTTTGCAGAGGTGGTTTCGACCTCGCTGCTGGCCAGCTCAGCAGCCACCCCAAGCCCCACAATATTGGGCACATCAAGGTTGCAGGGCTGCGCCCCCTGTGATCTCTTGCCGCCACCCGATGCGGCTACAAAAGCAATGCCGGGGCGTGCCCATACAAAGCCGGCGCCGTATGGACCATGGATTTTATGCCCGGATACAGTCAGTAGATCAATCTGCTGCTGACTTACATCAATGGCTATGCGCCCAAGCGCCAATGAACAATCAGAATGCAACAGCGCACCATGTGTTTGTGTCATGCTGCTTATTGTAGCTATATCCTGAAGCGTGCCCACCTCCTTATTGATACAGGATACAGATATAAAAAGCGTATCATCAGTGATGCAGCGCATGATCTCAGCGTTGTCAACCCGGCCTGATGAGTCAACACTGAGCACCGATAACCTGTAACCAAATTCAGATTCCAACAGTTGACAGGGTGCAAATACAGAGGGCGGCTCTGTTTCAAAAGTAATGATATGCCGTTTTTCAGGGGCTGCGCGTGCTGCCCCAAAAATGGCAAGATTATTAGCTTCTGCTGTACCGCCTGCGAAGATAATGCCTTGTGGATTGCCACCAATGCTTTTGCCTATCTTCAGTTTTGCATTTAAGACCGCATCGGCACTCTGCTTGCCAAGCAGATGCTGACTGTTTTGTGGGTCGCTGTAATGCATGAGATAACTCTCATTGATTGCATTGAGGACGCGTGGATCTATACGGGTGCGTGATGCAGTATCCAGATAGATAACATCTGCTACAGAAAAAGGTGTGCCACTGTCGGGTGAATTCATTGTGTGTATAGGCTTTTTGTTGATCATCTATAACGGTCATTGGGTTTATCAGTCTAGCATTTTACTTATATAGTTGAAATTTTGCGTACTATGTTGATAATGGAGGGGAATGTTGTTTTTTTATTCACTTCCTCTGTTTACATATTTTAAAGTTGTTCTAGAATCTTGGTTAAGAAATAGAGTAGGGATTCTCTTTCTTGATTAATTAATGATGCCAGTAACCGCATATGTTTATGGTATTTATCTTGAAGATATACTGAAAAACATTATCGGATCTTTATTGCATATACCAAATAAAATCACTGGCATTTTTCATAACTATCAATGAGGGGTACCAAATGGCCATTAAGAAAAAGGCATCCAAAAAACGAGTAGCAAAGAAAAAAGCAGTCGCAAGCAAAAAATCAGATGCGCTTGCATTGCTTCGTGAACAGTTAAAAGCGGCGAAAGATGAGATCCGTGAGCTTAAAAAAGAGTTAAAGAGCGGCGATCGTAAAGTCAATGCGCTGTTAAAACTTTTGGATACTTCACAAGCTGATGTGGGTAAATTTCTCGTTCGCCGGGTTAAAGATGCCATCACAAAGTATGAGATTTCTCTAAAACCTAAAAAACGCCGTCGTAAAGCCAAGAAAAAAGTGGCTATCAAGAAAGAGGATGCAGCAACATAGCGCTCTGCTCCACATTGATAAACCTGGTCACGGCAGAAGAGCAGCTCTGCCGTTAGACCGGCCACCTCTGCAAACCAACTCTTGCCCTAAATCATCTTCCCCCATATCCTCCGCCGTTTTTTCTAAAATCTGGCACCCTATTTTTCCACGTCCCTGAAGAGGGTGTTTTGGTCTACTCAATGAGACGACGTTCCAACCGTAGCAAACGTAAAAAAACAAAACGGCGCTGTAGTAAAAAGAGGAGCCCCTGGCTGCGGCGGTGGTTAATAAAGATAGGCCTGCTCTCCTGTTTGATCCTTGCCGGTTACACGGTCTATCTTGATTATGTTGTGCAGCGTGAATTTTCAGGCAAGCGCTGGGCAGTGCCTGCACGCGTTTATGGGCGTCCGCTGGAACTCTATCCTGGTGCTGCGTTAACAACCGACCAGCTGTTGGGTGAACTGAAGCGTCTTGGTTATAGCAGTGTTCGATATCCTCGCCAGGCTGGAAGTTACTCGCGTAATGGTGGCCGCTTTTTAGTGCATACCCGCCCCTTTGTTTTTTGGGATGGCAAGGCACCAGGGCAGATTCTGGATCTTCAATTTTCTGCTCAGCAGATCACTTCACTTAAAACTGTTTCGGGTAAAGGTGTAGGTCTGGCACGACTGGATGCACCTCCAGTGGGTAGTATCTATCCAGCACATAATGAGGATCGGGTATTAGTTCAACGCAGTGAGCTGCCGGACAGACTGGTGCAGGCGTTGATTGCTGTTGAAGATCGCAGTTTTTATCGCCATTTCGGTGTAGATGCCAAGGCCATTGCCCGGGCGATGTGGGCAAACCTTCGAGCTCGAAGTGTAGTGCAGGGGGGGAGTACCTTAACCCAGCAGTTGGTAAAAAACTTTTTTCTGACCCGAGAACGCAGCTTGTGGCGAAAGGCCAATGAAGCTGTGATGGCGCTGCTGTTGGAACGGCGCTATCAGAAGGATGAGATCCTGGAGGCCTATGCCAATGAGATCTATCTGGGCCAGGATGGTGAGCGCGCCATTCATGGCTTTGGGCTGGCCAGCCATTTCTACTTTAAGCGACCGCTGCATGAGCTGGATCTGCCAAGACTGGCGCTATTGGTCGCATTGGTGCGAGGGCCATCCTATTATGATCCACGGCGGCACCCTGAGCGTGCCAAAAAACGTCGCAAACTGGTGTTGAACATTATGCGTGATCAGGGATTGATCACGCATAAAGAGGCCAAATATGCTGCCGCAGCACCGTTAGGTGTAACGGGAGCCAAAGGTGGCCGCACAGTGCGCTTTCCCGCCTTTATGGATCTTGTCCGGCGGCAACTTCATCGGGATTATCGGGAAGAGGATCTTAATTCTGAAGGGCTGCGCATCTTTACAACACTCGATCCATGGGTTCAACAGCAGGCAGAAAAGGCACTGGCAGCACAGCTTGCACAGTTAGATTCGGGCAGAGATAAACTGGAGTCAGCGGCCGTGATTGCCAGCTCACAAAGCGGTGAGGTGTTGGCTGTACTGGGTGGGCGCACCCCAGGTTTTGCAGGTTTCAACCGTGCGCTGGATGCAGTTCGCCCCATTGGGTCACTGGTAAAACCGGCTGTATATCTTGCCGCACTGATGCAGCCGGAGCGTTACAACCTGCTCTCACCATTAGAGGATGAACCGCTGAGTGTGAAGAGCCGCAATGGTGATGTCTGGACACCCAAGAATTATGACAACAGGGCACATGGCAGCGTACCGCTGCACCAGGCGCTTGCACACTCTTACAATATGGCCACGGTTCGTTTGGGTATGTCTGTGGGGTTGGATCAAGTGGCCAGCAGGCTTCAGGATTTGGGGCTGAGGCGCCCGCTAAAGGTCTACCCTTCGATACTGCTGGGGGCTATCTCGCTGACACCGCTTGAGGTGGCACAGCTCTACCAGACCCTTGCGGCAAGTGGTTTCTACTCCCCATTGCGTACTATCCGTGAGGTGCTGACAACAGAGGGAGAGCCGTTGCAGCGCTATCCATTGACAGTAAAACAGGCGGTGCCTGCTGATGCGGTCTACCTGGTTAACCAGGTACTGCAAGAGGCGGTTCGAAGTGGGACGGGGCGCGCATTGGCGAACTATATCCCGCCACAGATGAATCTGGCCGGGAAGACCGGCACTACAGATGATCTGCGTGACAGCTGGTTTGCCGGCTTTAGCGGTGATAAGGTCGCTGTGGTGTGGATTGGCCGCGATGATAACAGACCGGCAGGTCTCAGCGGCAGCACCGGTGCCCTGCGGGTGTGGGGTAAGATCATGCAGCACATCCAGCCGATGGCACTGGATCTGCTGCCACCTGAGTCGATAGAGGTTGTGTGGATCGACCCGGTAAGCAGCTTAAGGGCAGATGCTCATTGCCGTGGCGCAATACAGGTGCCTTACATTAGGGGGTTCTCACCAAACGAACGGGCTCCTTGTCTGTCCAAAAGCAATGGTTCCGTATTTCGTGATCTGCTGGAGGCTTTTTGGGATGAATAGATTTGCTGTTATCGGGCTGACTCTGCTGCCGGTTTTTCTAACCGGCTGCATTGAGTCTGCCTACCGTGCAGGTGCGCCGGTTACTGACCGTGACCACGCATCCATTCCACCACTCCCTGAGACCCGATCGGCACAGAGCCCAAAAAAGCAGCCCCGCCCATCCCGGGCGGCAGATAATCAAGAGGTGCAGATTGCCATCTACACGCCTCCGCCGCGTTTTAAGGCCAAGCCGGTAACCAGCGCAGCCGTCTCCAATCTTGTGCAGAGAGCCGCAGAGCAAAAAAACCGCGGGGATATGACGGGGGCAGCGGCCACCCTGGAACGTGCGCTGCGAATCGAGCCGCGCAATGCACATCTTTGGAACCAGCTGGCACAGGTGCGTCTGGCTCAGCGGCAATATGGGCAGGCTGAAGATTTGGCCTCCAAATCAAACGCCCTGGCGGCTGCAGACAGGGATTTACGACGGGATAACTGGCTTCTGATAGCAAAAGCCAGGCGCAGTGTTGGCAACCTCTCTGGTGCCACGCTCGCCCAGAACCAGGCCAACCGCTCCAGATAAACGGTGGGCTGCGCTGCGCGCGGTATTTTGTCGCAGCCGCATACCCGGAAGGTGTAATAGTGTTTATGATGTGCGATTAAAATGCATACCCCCCGGAAAGAGTCCCATTTGAGCAGTATCATTTCAACCTGGAATCCCCAGTTGGACGGCCTGCATAGTGGTTCTGAGTGTTTGGCTGGTGTAGCAAAAAAATGAGTTAATGGTTGAAGCCCTTAATGAGTTTTTTTGCATAGCCAGGCGAACACTCAGAGCCGGTAGGCGGGTCGTAGCGTTTTTACCCTAATGGACGAACGAAATAGCAGCTGACAATCTCAATAATTTCATAATGTTACATAAATCTGTAAGCGGTCAACTGGGGATTCTAGGTTCAATATCCCCCGGCAGGAGCCTGAAGGCGCTGTTCTGGCTGCGTACATTTACCATCCTGGGACAACTGGCCGTTGTTGCGCTGGTGAAGATCGAGCTGGCAATGGAGCTGCCACTGCTGCCGATACTCACAGCCATCGGGGCGCTGGCACTGTGGAACCTGGCCGCCTACTGGAGGCAGCGCCAGCCCTGGGAGTCTACCCAGCTTGAGATATTTATGAACCTGGCGGTAGATATCACCGCCTTGACCTTCCTGCTCTATTGGACAGGCGGTGCAACCAACCCGTTTGTCTCCCTCTATTTAATCCCCATTGCGATTGCATCGGCGGCACTGAGCGCCCGCTATATCTGGTTGACCTCTCTACTGTGCGTTGCCTACTACTCTTTTCTTATGCTCTTCTACACACCACTGCCGCCCATTCACAGTGATTACGGCAGTGACTTTAATGCCCACATCTTTGGCATGTGGATCAATTTTATTCTGAGTGCAATATTGATGGCGACCATTGTGGCGGGTATATCCCGCTCCATTCATCAGCGGGACAAATCACTGGCAAAAGCCAGGGAAGAGGCATTGGGCAGTGAAAAGATCGTTGCCATGGGAACCCTGGCAGCAGGTGTGGCACATGAGATCAGCACCCCGCTCTCAACCATGACAATGATTACCGACGAGCTGCTGCATCTGCCTGACCCGGATCAACAGCTCCACCCCGACCTGATACTGATGCGCAAACAGATTGAGATCTGCAAGGAGCGCATCAAAGAGCTGTTGGATCATGCGGGACATTCACGCAGTGAAGGCGGCCATGCCGTACCACTGCGTCAGTTTATCAATCGAATCATTGATCAGTGGCAGCTGATGCGCCCAGAGGTGGAGTGCAGGGTACACCTTAACGAGCCATTTCAAAACCCCACCATTCTGGCAGAACAGACCATTGCCCAGTCAATCACAAACCTGCTGAATAATGCTGCTGATGCTACGCTTGAAGAGGGCAACAAGCGGGTCATTATCAATATTTTTAATGTGCAACAGGAGTTGGTAATCCAGATTGATGATGAAGGGCCAGGGATAAGCCCAGAGATTGCCAGCCAGATGGGAAAGATCCCCTTCTCAACCAAAGCATCGGGTTTTGGCATTGGTCTAGCACTTTCAAATGCCAGTCTTGGGCGTTTTGGTGGCGGCGTAACCCTGACCAACAGGGCAGGGCAGGGGGCGCGAACAGAGGTTAGGCTCCCGTTGCGTGAACTGATTATTGAGGAAAACAGTAGCCATGAGTGAGAGCCGTTTCCTGATTGTGGATGATGACATCACATTTTGTGAAGTGCTGGCACGCGCATTGGCGCGCCGGGGTCACAAAGTAGAGACGGCCCATAATGCGGAGCAGGCGCTGACATCTGTTGCACAATTTCAACCCACCCATGCCGTCATTGACCTTAAACTGGGGGAAGATTCGGGTCTGCATCTGATAAAACCCTTCCTTGAAAGCAACAGAAACATCAAGGCTGTGGTGCTGACCGGCTATGGCAGCATCCCCACTGCGGTGCAGGCCATAAAAGAGGGAGCGGTAAACTATCTGGCAAAGCCTGCGGATGTCGAGGGCATTCTGGCTGCCTTTGAAAAGAGAGAGGGCGTCCAGGCTATGGAGACCGAAACCCCGGCGATGTCTCTGAAGCGAATGGAGTGGGAGCATATCCAGCGGATGCTGGATGAGCATGATGGCAATATCTCAGCCACGGCAAGAAGCCTGGGTATGCACCGCCGAACCCTACAGCGCAAACTCCAAAAGCGGCCGGTTAAGCAGTAGCTATCATCCCAAGCCCCGCGCTTCTCTATAAAACCCCGGCTGTTGGTCGCTAACAGGTATAGTTGGGATCTTTATCCGGGGTATTAAAATGGCAGTATTTGCAAGGTGGGGGCATTTGGCAACATGCCGGGGCATGATGGTTACGCTCCTGCTTGCGGCGATCTTGAGCGGCTCAGGCCAGGCCATGGCGGTTGAACGCCTGCGCGTGGTGGCGCTCTTTTCAGATAAGGCCATGGTTGAAATTGATGGCAAAAACCGTTTGCTGAAAAAAGGCAAGACCAGCCCGGAGGGTGTGCTGCTGATCTCCGCCGATGCCAGAGGGGCCGTGCTGGAGATTGACGGCAAGCGCGAAAGCTATGAGTTGGGACGCCATGTAAGCGCCTCCTACAGCAAACCCAAAGTGCAGGAGGTGCAGATCTGGCGCAATACCCAGGGCAGTTACACCACTGTAGGCACCATCAACGGACGTACGGTGAACATGCTGGTGGATACAGGTGCCAGCTCCGTGGCGATGAGTGAGGTGGAGGCGCGGCGATTGGCCATTCCCTACCGGCTTACCGGCAAAGTGGTACGGGTGAGTACGGCCTCATCAGGCAATGTCAAAGGCTACCGGGTGGTGCTGGATCGGGTGCAGGTGGGGGACATTCTGTTGCGCAACGTGCAGGGCACGGTCATTGAAGGCAGCAGCCCGAGAGAGGTGCTGCTGGGCATGACCTTTCTCGGGCAACTACAGATGGAGAACAGCGGCAATATGTTGCTGCTGAAGACCCGCTACTGAGTAGCGACCCACGCCGCTACGCGGCCACAAATCATGGAATAACAAAATCAAGCGCTTACGTTTAAGTTATTAGTAAGGGTCAGAAAAAAATAGACAGGATTTACATGTACCTAATAAAATGAAGTAATCCTGGAAAATCTTGTTAATCCTGTCTATTAAAGAGCGACCCATACCGCTGCGCGATCACAAATTATTGAATAATAAAATCAATCGCTTACGTTTGAGTTGCTCAAGAGGAATCAGTGCTCTTTGTTTTTCTCAATCAGCGCATAGGCAGAGTGGTTGTGAATGGACTCAAAATTCTCTGACTCCACAACATAGGCGATGATGCGGTCATCCCGGTTTAGCTCGACCGCCACATCGCGCACCATATCTTCAACAAATTTTGGATTATCGTAGGCGCGCTCGGTTACATGTTTCTCATCAGGTCTCTTCAGCAGACCAAAAAGCTCACAGGATGCCTGTGACTCCACCATCTCGATGATCTCCTCAATCCAGACAAAGGATTTGGTGCGTACCTGCACCGTGACATGTGAGCGCTGATTGTGGGCACCGCGCTCTGCAATCTGCTTTGAGCAGGGGCAGAGGCTGGTAACCGGCACAATGACACGGGTGTAGATGGTGGGTGTGCCGTTGATTATTTCGCCCAGCAGGGTGACATCATAATCCAGCAGTGCCGCAACCCCCGAGACAGGTGCCTTTTTGTTGACAAAGTAGGGGAAGTTGACCTCAATGTGTCCCTCTTCCGCCTCCAGTCGTTCGGTCATGTCGCACAGGATATGCTTGAATGACTCTACGCTGATCTCCTTCTCATATTCGCTGAGGATCTCCACAAAGCGTGACATGTGGGTGCCCTTGAAATTATGCGGCAGATTCACATACATATTGAAGGTGGCGATGGTGTGCTGCTCGCCTTCATTGCGATCCTTGACCCGAATAGGGTGGCGGATGTCTTTGATGCCGACCTTGTTGATGGCGATACAGCGGCGATCCTCTCTGTTTTGGACATCGGCGATAGGTTGGGTCATTCAGGTTTCCTTTGGTCTAGTAGCTGCGGGCAACAATGTAGTTTGCAATCCAGCGCAGTGGATCGGCTTTTTCATCCATCCCACTCAGGCTCTCCAGTGCTTCTGCAAGCAGTTGGTCGGCGGTATCTCTGGCACCTTGCAGGCCAAGTAGTGCCGGGTAGGTGGATTTGAGTTGGGTCTGATCTTTGCCCTGGGTCTTGCCCAGTGTTTCGGTATCTCCCTCAATATCGAGAATGTCGTCACGCACCTGAAAGGCGAGGCCAATGCATTTGGCATAGTGATCCAGTTTTTGGGTGAGCAGGTTGTCACTCTGTTCAATTGCCAGGGTGCCTAACCGTACGCTGGCGCGAATCAGCGCACCGGTTTTATGGATATGCAGATTTTCCAGTTCGGCCAGATTCAGTGTCTGCCCTTCGGCTGCCAGATCCAGTGCCTGTCCACCCGCCATGCCGCGGGAGCCGCTGGCCGTGGCCAGGGTCTGGATCATCTCAAGCCGGGTCTGCGCATTGGCGAGCATGGTTTTATCTCTGCACAATACGCTGAATGCGAGTGTCTGCAGGGCATCACCAACCAGTATGGCGGTGGCCTCATCATATTGCTTGTGACAGGTGGGCTGGCCACGGCGCAGATCATCGTCATCCATGGCGGGCAGGTCATCATGCACCAGTGAGTAGGTGTGGATCAGTTCGACTGCACAGGCGGCAGCGTCAAGCTGTTGAAGATCCGCCCCCAGCGCCTTGCCAGTGGCATACACCAGCACCGGCCGCACACGTTTTCCGCCACCCAGGGTGCAGTAACGCATGGCAGCATGCAGCCGCTCAGGGAGGATGGTGGCCGCTGGCAACCAGTGATCCAGTGCCTGTTCAACCCGGCTTTGGGATGTTTTCAGAAACGCCTGCAGTTTGGGATCAGCTTGCATCAAAGGGTTCCAGCTTGGCATCGGGGGTATTGGCGCTGAGGATCTCTACCTTCTGTTCGGCATTTGCAAGTGCCTGTTGACAGCTGCGGGTCAGCTCGACGCCACGCTCAAAGGCTTTTAGGGACTCCTCAAGTGTCAGGTCGCCCTGTTCCATGGTTTCAACCAAGGATTCCAGTTCATTGAGCGCCTCTTCAAAAGAGGGTTTGGAGGTTTTTTTCCGTGGCACAATGGTATCCAGGAGGTCAAAAAAACAGAGCAGCTTACAGCAGGAGAGGCTGTTTAGCCATGTTTTAGTATGCGTTGCTTGTCTCGCTGCCAGTCACGGTTTTTCTCGGTGGCACGCTTGTCATGTTGCTTTTTGCCTTTGGCCACCCCGATCTCCAGCTTTGCGCGACCCCGGCTCCAGTACATGGCCGTGGGCACCAGGGTGAAGCCCTTGCGCTCGACCAGCCCAATGAGCTTGCTCAGCTCGCGGCGATGCAGCAGCAGCTTGCGTGTTCGTGTGGGCGTTGGGTGGGTGTGGGCAGAAGTGGTGAGCAGTGGGGAGATATGGCACCCCAGCAGGAAGGCCTCGGCATTTTGGATGATGACGTAGCTCTCTTGTAACTGGATGCGCCCTTCGCGCAGGCTTTTCACCTCCCACCCCTCAAGGACGAGCCCCGCCTCATAGCGCTCCTCAATAAAATAGTCGTGTTGTGCCTTTTTATTGAGGGCGATGGTGGAGCCGCCAGCGCTGCGTTTTTTTTTCGATCTCTTTGCCATGGGGCATATTGTAAGCGAGTGGCGAAGGCATAGGTAGCCTGTTGATGAGTGCTTCCTTGTTCTGGCCGCCTTTTTCGTTGAAAATGTGCGGCTTGGTATTGAGGCTCATTTTATCATGCCAGGAAACCAGGAGATTGAATGCATACCATGTTGAGAGATACCCCGGAATGACAGAGCGCACCTCCATTCATGGCCAGTGGTCATCGCGTATGGCCTTTATCCTGGCCGCGACAGGTTCGGCTGTCGGGTTGGGTAATATCTGGAAGTTTCCCTATATCGCGGGTGAAAATGGGGGCGGTGCCTTTGTCCTGGTCTACCTGCTGTGTGTGCTGTTGATCGGCATCCCAATCATGATGGCAGAGGTGCTGATCGGCCGCCGTGGTCGTCAAAGCCCGATCAACACCATGCGAACCCTGGCCCATGAAGAGAGCCAGCATGGCATCTGGCAGATGATCGGCTGGTCAGGCATGATTGCCGGCTTTCTGATTATCTCATTCTATAGCGTCATTGCCGGGTGGGCGCTGGCCTATGTTTTTCGTACTGCGGCAGGCGTCTTTACCGGGGTGACGGCGGATGGAGCGGCCAGCATCTTTAGTGCGCTGGTCTCTGACCCAGAGCGGCTTTTGGCCTGGCATACGGTCTTTATGGTGATGACCATGGTGGTGGTCTCGCGCGGCGTGCGCTCAGGCCTGGAGAAGGCGGTGCGTATCCTGATGCCACTGCTGTTTCTGTTGCTGCTGCTGCTGGTAGGGTACGCCATGAACAGCGGGAAGTTTGCCGAAGGTCTGGATTTTCTCTTCACCCCTGATTTCAGTGCGCTCAGTGCAGGTGCCGTGTTGACGGCTATGGGTCACGCTTTTTTTACCCTGAGCCTTGGGATGGGGGCGATCATGGCCTATGGCTCCTATCTGCCCAAGAGTGTCTCGATTGCCAAAACCTCGCTGGTAATCGCCCTGATGGATACCGCTGTGGCGCTGCTGGCGGGCATGGCGATATTTCCACTGGTGTTTGCCAATGGCCTGGAGCCGGGTGCCGGGCCAGGGCTTATCTTTCAGACCCTGCCGCTGGCTTTTGGCCATATGGCCGGTGGCATCCTGTTTGGTACGCTCTTTTTCCTGCTGCTGACCTTTGCCGCCTGGACCTCTGCCATCTCGATCATCGAGCCTGCGGTTGCCTGGCTGGTTGAAAACAGGAGGGTGAACCGGATCAAGGCCGCCACAATCATCGGGGTGGCCGCCTGGCTGATGGGGATTGTGACCATTATGTCATTCAACGACTGGGCCTTTGAATTCAGCTTCGCAGGCGAAACCAAAAGCAGCGGGTTGTTTGATGTGCTGGATATCCTGACGGCCAATATCATGCTGCCACTGGGTGGCCTTGCCATGGCAATATTTGCGGGCTGGTATATGTCGGAGCGTTCTACGGCGGATGAGTTGAATATCGGGGATGGACTGCTCTATCAAGGGTGGCGTTTTTTGGTGCGTTTTGTTGCACCTTTTGCAGTCATTATGGTTTTTCTGCGGCTGCTGGATGTTATTTAGCATAGGATTTAAGGTTTTAATGAGATGACGGTTATTCATAAAAGTGCCCTGGTACCCTACTCAGCAGCCCAGATGTATAGGGTGATCAATGACATTGAGTCATATCCGGAGTACCTCCCCTGGTGTCGCTCATCGCGCGTCATCTCACAGACTGACAGAGAGCAGGTGGGTGAGCTGGAGGTGGCGCGTGCAGGGATTCGCCAGAAGTTCACAACCTGCAATCGTCTCTATCCAGACAAGAAGATCGAGATTCACCTGCAAGATGGCCCCTTTTCAAAGCTGGAGGGGGTCTGGAAGCTAACCGAATTACGCCCCGATGCCTGCAAGGTGGAGCTGACACTGGAGTTTGAATTTGCCGGTAAGTTGATCAACTCTGCCTTTGGCCGGGTGTTTGGGCAGATTGCCGCAACGCTGGTGGATGCCTTTTGTAAACGCCTGCATGAGGTCTATGGCGGGAAGGGGCGATCAGTATGAGCAGCGCGGTTATTGAGGTGGCCTATGCCAGGCCTGAGCAGCAGCTGATTATTGAGCTGCCCGATGCGCTGGATATGACAGTACAGCAGGCGATTGAGGCATCGGGTATTTTGCAGCAGTTTCCAGAGATTGATCTGGCCGTCAACAAGGTCGGGATATTTGGAAAAACGGTATCGTTGGATGCGGCGCTGGCGGCAGGTGACCGGGTTGAGATCTACCGCCCACTCGTCGCAGACCCTAAAGAGGCACGTCGGCGACGGGCTAAGGCCGCAGCTGCGTCACGGGCTCCTTAATCATCACCACCCAGCCCCATCTTCTCTAGCGTACGGGCAAAAAAGCCCTTCTCCTGGCTCTCAAAATCAGGAACCTTGACCAGGGTCTCTTTTTTGTTCTCAAGCCCGTCTGTGGTCGGGGAGGGTCTGAAATCACCCTCTATGCGGGTGAGTTTGTCATCCTTGAAATAGAGCGATACGCGCTCCTGGGTGGTTGCTTTGCCACCTTTCTGCATGGAGTAAAAGTAGTCCCAGCGGTCTTGATGAAACAGATCCACCAGGATGGGGGTGCCCATAATATATCGAACCTGCCTCCTGGACATGCCGGGGTGCAGCTTGTCAATCATCTCCTGGGTTACGATATTGCCCTGCTGAATATCCTGCCGGTGCATCAGGGATGTATCGCCCAGGATGTTGGGTATGGAGTCACCCACAGCTTTGCTCCAGCCTTTTACCGTATCCACTGTTCCACAGCCGGAAAGTAAGAGAGTTGCACTGACCGCACAACAAATGAGATGCTTTTGCATTCTTCCAGAATCACTTTATATTGAAAAACCAGGCTGCGGATCATACCGTATGAGGGGTAAAAAAGACATGATGAGCGGGGATGATATTCGCAATGCGGGTCTGAAAGTAACGCTGCCCAGGGTTAAAATCCTGGCGCTTTTGGAGCAGTCGGAACAGGGGCACGTCAGTGCCGAGGATGTCTACAAGCTGTTGCTGGATGCAGGTGAGGATATTGGGCTGGCAACCATCTATCGTGTGTTGACCCAATTTGAATCTGCCGGCCTGGTGACGCGCCACCATTTTGAAGGCGGGCAGTCTGTTTTCGAGCTGGATCGGGGTGAGCACCATGACCATATCGTCTGTATCAAATGCGGCCGGGTCGAGGAGTTTTTTGATCAGATGATTGAAGACCGGCAGCAGGAGATTGCCAAAGAGAAGGGGTTTACCGTGGAGGCACATGCGCTGACCATCTATGGGTACTGTAAAAATGCCGCTTGCCGTGCCTCTTAAGGAACGATCACGAAATAACTTCAACATTCTGACTTGCTCATTTGTCCCTGCTCGAACGATCTCAATCGTTGCGTAGCGCACTATGCGCCTCTTGAGATCGCCCAATCAGAGACAAATGCTCGGCGCCATAATATTGAACCTAAATCCTGCAAGCGCTCGCACTCACATAGCGCAAGCTATTGATCCGTATAGCAATATGAAACTTTTCGGCCATCACAATAAGGATGACACTCAAAGTTGTCATTCACTCTACGAATCAATATCTTACACTCTGCAAGCACGATCACTTGCAGCATTTAGGTTGAAGTTATTCCGTGCGCGTTCCTAACCGGCTGATCTGGAAAGCATCTCCTGTGCATGTGCCAGGGTCTGTTCGGTGATCTCCATGCCGCCGAGCATGCGTGCGATCTCCTGAACCCGGCTCTCTTTTTGCAGTCTCTGCACCGTGGTGTGGGTGCTTTTTTTGGCATGGCTCTGTTTGCTGATTTTAAGGTGATGGTGACCCTGGGCTGCAACCTGTGGCAGGTGCGTTACGCAGAGCACCTGCCGGGTCTCCCCCAGCTGGCGCAGCAGTTTGCCTACGATCTCGGCAGTGCTTCCACCGATGCCGGTATCGACCTCATCAAAGATCAGGGTGGGAACCTGCCCGCACTGTAGGGTGGCCACCTGAATTGCGAGGCTGATGCGTGACAGCTCACCGCCAGAAGCAACCCTGGAGAGCGGTTGCGGGGTCTGCCCCGGGTTGGTGCTGATCAAAAACTCAATCTGATCGAGGCCGTTGCGGGTGGCACGCTCTTCTGGCAGAGGCTCGATTGCGATGCTAAAAACACTCTGTGGCATACCCAGCAGATGCAATCTCTCGGTAATACTCTTTTGCAGCTTTTTAGCTGCTTTATGGCGGCTGCCGGATAGCTTTTTTGCAGCCTCCAGATAACCACTGCGCAGGGTGGCAAGCTGCGCCTCCAGCTTGCTCAGGTGGACTGCTGACTGCTCCAGCGTGTTGAGTTCTGCCTTCAGGCTGGTCAGCTTTTCAGGCAGCTCTGCTGGGGGAACTCGGTATTTTCTTGCCTGATCATGTATCTCCTCCAGCCTCTTATCCAGTTGTTCCAGATGGGTGGGATCCAGCTCAAGTGTATCGCTGTAGTGCCGCAGCTCGGTGGTGGCCTCCTCTATCTGGATCAATGCACCGGCCAGCAGCTCCTGAGCGGAGGTGAGCTGGCTGTCCAGTGGAAGCAGCGCCTCCAGCTCTCCAGAGAGGTGAGCCACCACCTCCTGCACGGAGCCATCGTTGTCATAGAGTCTGTTGAGTGCCAGGGCCACCCTCTCTTGCAGCCTGCCGATATGGCTTAGGCGGCGGTGCTCGCTGTCGATCTCTAAAAGTTCATTCTGGCTCAATTGCAGGGTTTCAAGCTCATTGACCTGATAGTGCAGCAGATCAAGCTGGGCGGTTCGATCCGCTGAGGCGCTCTGCAACTGCTCAAGCGTCGCCTGACAGCTGCGCCACTCCTGAAACTGCTGTTGGACTTGGTCGGTGAGTACGGGGTGCCCGGCATAGGCATCCAGCAGTGTGCGCTGACAGTTGCGCTTCAACAGTGATTGGTGGGCATGTTGGCCATGGATGTCTATCAGGAGTTCGCCTAAGCTTTGCAGTAGCTGGAGGGGGGAGGGGGCTCCATTGATAAATGCCCGTGAGCGGCCATCGCGGAGCAGTACACGACGGAGGATACACTCACTGCCAACATCCAGGGTATGCTCTTGCAGCCAGTGTTGAGCTGCCGGGCTGGATGCTGTATCAAAGGCCAGGGTGATCTCTGCGCGGTCGGAGCCGGTGCGTATCATACCTTTATCAGCCCGATTGCCCAGCCCCAGCCCCAGTGCATCAATCAGGATGGATTTTCCTGCACCGGTTTCACCGGTAAGGGTGGTCATGCCCGCGTCTAGCTCCAGCTCAACTGAACGGACGACAGCCAGGTCTTTGATGTGCAGGTGGGTAAGCATCTGGTTGTTTGGGGTACTCTGTTCCGGCTGGGGTTGCTGATGTTGGCGGTTATAGTATCACCTAAATCCTGCAAGTGCTCGCATTCACATAGCGCAAGCTATTGATCCGTATAGCGATATGAAATTTTTCGGCCATCACAATAAGGATGACACTCAAAGTTGTCATTCACTCTACGAATCAATATCTTACACTCTGCAAGCACGATCACTTGCAGGATTTAGGTATCAACAAAATGAGATATAGACGTTATCTGTAGTGCAGAAAAGCATCTACAATTCATTAGATGGGCATTATGCCACTGTTGGGCAACATAGGTATTTGATTTGGTATGGGAATACTTGACGATTTAAAGAGAGAGGCCAACCGGCTTCAAGGTGAACAAGAGCATCTGCAGGGGGGTGAGGCGCACCAGGAGCAGCGGTACCACGCGGTAGCCAAGCCTTTGATGAAACAGGTGGCAACCTACCTGTGTGAGATGACAGAGCAGCTAAAGGTGGTGCAGCTGCCGGTTCCGGTGGCCTACGAGATTCCTGGTATTGGTCTGGTTAAAGAGCTGCACCAAGGCAACTATCGGGTCTATCTGGACAGCAGAGAGGCTCCGCGCAAGATTGCCCTTCAGTTTGCCTGCACCAGTGGCTCGGTCAACAAGTATAGCGTTACACCGCCAACGGCAGCAGAAGAGACCCGGCAGTTCATGAAGAAGCAGCAGATCCACTTCTCGGAGTGGGGCATCAGGGATAATCAGGGCAGGCTGATGGGGGCGCATTTTGAGTGCCAGATGCAGATTCAGGTGAAGCTGGTGTTTGCGGCTGATATGGAGAATGAGCGGCTGGTCGTGACCTCAATCAACCGTCATGGGCTGACGATCAAGCACTCCAATTTCAGTTTTGACCGCATTGATGATAAGTGGATGGATGAGCTGGGTCACTACATTCTGAGAAAAAATGAGCAGCTGGGGGTTTTGGATATTCCAGAAAGTGCACGCCAGGAGATCCAGAAGAAGGTTAAGGAGGAGCAGCTCAGACGAGAGGCAGAACTGGGGGGCAGCCCTAAAGAGCCGCTGCCGGAAGAGGGGGAGAAGAGGCTTCCCGGCAAGTTAGAAAAAGCATTTAAAACGCTTAGCAAGCCGTTGTTTGCAAAAAAGTAGTTGTTAATTTTTGACCGGATGCTCGCTCCAGCCCAGCTTATGGCGTAACAGGCTAAAATGATCATGCCCTGAGGGGTGGATCAGTCGGATGCTATGCTTATATCGGCTGATATGGATTCGATCTTCAGCGGATGAGACCAGGCTGCTGTCGCCATCACAGGTGACCCGAACATTTTTCGGATCTGTCCTTCCGCAGATAACAATATCAATCTTGCAATCCCCACTCACAACAATGGGTCTGTTGCTGAGGGTATGGGGGCAGATGGGAACCAATACCAGTGCATTCAGGGCAGGGTCAAGCAGTGGGCCGCCACCGGAGAGAGCATAGGCCGTGGAGCCGGTGGGAGTGGCGATAATCAATCCATCAGCACGCTGGGTCTCAACAAAGCGCCCGTCCACATGGGTCTCAAACTCAATCATCCGGGCCACATTCCATTTGTGAACCACGACATCATTAAAGGCAGTGCAGCTGGTTCCTGGCAGCCCTGGTTTCCCTACCTCAGCCTGGAGTAGAAAACGCTCCTCCTCTTCATAATCGCCATCAAGAATCTGCTCCAGCGCCTGGTGCATATTGTCTGTCGATATATCGGTCAGAAACCCGAGCCTGCCAAGATTGATGCCGAGCAGCGGGATGTCCTGATCTGCCATGCTGCGCGCAGCATGAAGCAGTGTACCATCGCCCCCAACGACAATGATCAGATCACAGTTTTTTGCAATATCCTCGGGCGTGGCAGAGCCAAACTCCCAGTTTTCAAGTTCATTTGCAATACTGCTTTCAAGCAGGATATTGTGGTTTCGTTTATGCAGAAACTCACCCAGTTGGCACAGTGTCCTTCTGACTCCAACGGCATGGTGTCTTGCGATGAGACCAATAGAGTGGAATTGTCTGTTCATGGCGGTATGGCATCGGGTTTTTATTGACTGAAGGTATACATGGTTTTTAGTTGAATTGACAGTTTTAACCTACCAGTTCAGCCGCTCCCGTTAAAATTTCAGGGGCTATGCCACATTGAGTGGGGAATGCGGCTATTTTTCAATAGACGCGGAGACCACTGAGAACACAGCGTTATCGTTTGTAGCGTTTAATTCCATTGACCAACCTGGATGCATTAAAATTTATCAGCAATCCCGTAGAGATATGCGTTAATTTCAAATAGATCAACATCTGTGCCTCATGGATCTTTAGTAATTTTTCAACCGATTTAGGTTATATACAACTACTTATGCGGAATTATTTGCTATATTTGACCCCCGAAACTTGAGTTATGTAAAACCGAGACATTTCGTCTCCAAGGAAATACGGTATGACAAGCAAACAGGAAGCGGAACAAACCCAAACCGCTACTGAAATTGAACAAGACCAGCTCTCCCAGGCTGAAACACTCACGCAAGAGAATCTGGAGATAGAGGGTGATGCGGCACCCAATAAGTCTGATTTAGCGGCACAGCTGGAAGAGGCTCGCCGCAAGGCAGATGAAAACTGGGATCTGGCGGTGCGAGCCAAAGCCGAGTTGGAAAACCTGCGCAAGCGGCATGATCGGGATCTCTCCAATGCCCATAAATATGCGCTGGAGCGCTTTGTAAACGAGCTTCTGCCCGTGCGTGACAGCCTAGAGCTGGGGCTAAAGGCTGCGCAGGAAGAGGGGGCGGACAGAGCCAAGCTGTGTGAAGGCACAGAGCTGACGCTAAACCTCTTTAGCTCTGTATTGGAAAAATTCAATGTTGCCGTGATCGACCCTGAAGGAGAACCCTTCAACCCCGAGCTGCACCAGGCAATGGCCATGCAGCCGACCGAAGATGTAGCGCCAAACACCGTCATTACAGTCGTACAGAAAGGCTATAGCCTGAATGGGCGATTGGTGCGCCCTGCGATGGTTATCGTCTCTCAGGCTGCAAGCAAAAATATTGATGAGCAGGGTTGAAAAGCCGATTAACCGCCCCATCTCTAAAGCCAAGCAGCATTTGTACAATCTAACTCAAACATAACTTCATAACTGGAGACCGGTAATAATGGGTAAAATCATTGGGATTGACTTGGGCACCACCAACTCCTGCGTAGCAGTGATGGATGGTGATAGCGCCAAGGTTATAGAGAATAGCGAAGGTGATCGCACAACACCCTCCATTATTGCATACACCGATGATGGTGAGGTGCTTGTGGGACAGGCGGCAAAACGGCAGGCGGTTACCAACCCTAAAAACACCCTGTTTGCAATCAAGCGTCTGATTGGGCGCAAATTTGAAGACGATGTTGTTCAGCGCGATATTAAAATGGTGCCGTATAACATTGTAAAGGCAGACAATGGTGATGCCTGGGTAGAGGCCAATGGCAAGAAAATGGCCGCACCTGAGATCTCAGCCAAAGTCCTGCAGAAGATGAAAAAGACAGCGGAAGACTACCTGGGTGAGACAGTCACCGAGGCGGTTGTCACCGTCCCTGCCTACTTTAACGATTCACAGCGTCAGGCCACGAAAGATGCAGGCCGCATTGCCGGCCTGGATGTAAAGCGCATCATCAATGAGCCAACAGCAGCCGCACTGGCCTACGGCATGGACAAGAGGCGTGGAGACCAGAAACTGGCTGTTTTTGATCTGGGTGGAGGCACCTTCGACATCTCAATCATCGAGATTGCCGAGATAGATGGCGAGCACCAGTTTGAAGTGCTCTCCACCAATGGCGACACCTTCCTGGGTGGTGAGGATTTTGACCTGCGCATTATCGAGTATCTGGTCGGTGAATTTAAAAAGGAGCAGGGTTTTGATCTGCACAATGACCCGCTGGCGCTACAGCGCCTGAAAGAGGGTGCCGAGAAGGCCAAGATTGAACTCTCATCCGGCCAGCAGACCGATATCAACCTGCCTTACATTACTGCTGATGCATCAGGTCCAAAGCATCTCAACATCAAGCTGACCCGCGCCAAGCTGGAATCACTGGTGGATGAGCTGATTGACCGCACCATTGAGCCTTGCCGCGTAGCGCTGCAGGATGCCGGGGTGGATGCCTCTGAGATCGATGAGGTGATCCTGGTCGGTGGCCAAAGTCGTATGCCCAAGGTACAAGAGGTCGTTAAAGGCATTTTTGGTAAAGAGCCACGCAAGGATGTCAACCCTGATGAAGCGGTAGCGATTGGTGCTGCAATCCAGGGCGGCGTGTTAGGCGGCGATGTTAAAGATGTGCTGCTGCTGGATGTGACGCCCCTCTCGCTGGGTATCGAGACCATGGGTGGCGTGATGACCAAACTCATCGAGAAGAACACCACGATCCCAACCAATGCCAGCCAGACCTTCTCAACTGCTGATGACAATCAGACAGCGGTTACCGTGCATGTCTTGCAGGGCGAACGTGAGCAGGCTGCGGGCAACAAATCTCTGGGTCGATTTGATCTGAGTGATATTCCACCTGCACAGCGTGGTGTTCCCCAGATTGAGGTCTCTTTTGATATTGATGCCAACGGCATCCTGAATGTCTCCGCAAAAGACAAGGCGACAGGGAAAGAGCAGTCCATCATCATCAAGGCCTCCTCCGGCCTGAGCGATGCAGAAGTGGAGCGTATGGTAAAGGATGCGGAGGCGCATGCTGAGGAAGACAAGGCCTTTCAGGAGCTGGTCACAGTGCGCAACCAGGCCGATGGCATGATTCACGCTACAAAAAAGTCGATGGAAGAGCTGGGCGACAAGCTGGAGGCGGAAGAGAAATCCACCATTGAAGCCGCCATCTCTGACCTTGAAGAGGCCATAAAGGGCGATGACAAGGAGGCGATCGAAGCCAAGACCAAGACGCTGGCTGAGGCCTCTGGCAAGATGGCTGAACGGCTCTATGCCAAAGAAGGTGCAGAGGGTGGGGCTGGTGATGCAGCCGCTGCCGGAGCTGAAACAGAGGCAAATGCTGAAAAAGCGCCAGATGATGATGTCGTCGATGCCGAGTTTGAAGAGGTTAAGGATGACAAAAAGCAGCAATAGGCCACTGCATGCCTGAATAGCATCAGTTACAGCAATGCTTACAGCCAGGGTTCGGGAAGTCGGTTTTACCGCCTTCCCGGACTCTGGCTTTTTGGCTGTTATCGCTGAGTCATAACAGGAGCGGGTGGGGATTTTTGCTCCATACACCTTCAAAGATTAACTAAAAGAAGTTGAAACGATGTCAAAACGTGATTTTTATGAAGTCCTGGGCGTCAATAAAAATGCCAGTGAAGCGGAACTGAAAAAGGCCTATCGCCGCCTGGCCATGAAGCATCACCCTGACCGCAATTCAGGAGGGAAAGCGGCCGAGGCAGAGGGAAGATTCAAAGAGATCAAAGAGGCCTACGAAGTGCTGTCAGATGCGCAAAAGCGCACAGCCTATGACCAGTTTGGGCATGCCGGGGTAGACCCCTCAATGAGTGGGCATGGTGGACATGGCGGCCCAGGCAACTTCAGTGATGTGTTTGGTGATGTGTTTGGCGACATTTTTGGTGGCGGCCGTGGTGGTGGCCAGCGGGTAAACCGGGGTGCAGACCTGCGCTACAACCTGAACCTCACCCTGGAAAAGGCCGTGGCGGGAACCACCGTCAAGATTCGTATTCCAACGCACAAATCCTGTTCACCCTGCCGGGGAACCGGTGCAAAGAAAGGCAGCAAACCGGAACTCTGCACCACCTGTGGCGGACATGGACAGGTGCGCATGCAGCAGGGTTTCTTCTCTATCCAGCAGACCTGCCCACGCTGTCAGGGCAGCGGCTCTATTATCAAAACCCCCTGTCCCAGCTGCCGTGGAAGTGGACGGGTGCAGGAGAGCAAAACCCTCTCTGTAAAGGTACCACCCGGTGTCGATACTGGTGATCGTATCCGCTTGGCCAGTGAGGGCGAGGCGGGTGAGCATGGCGGGCCGCCCGGTGACCTCTATGTCCAGGTGTCGGTTGAAGAGCACAAGATCTTTACCCGTGAGGATAGCCACCTCTTCTGTGAAGTCCCCATCAGCTTTGCCAAAGCAGCACTGGGAGGTGAACTGGAGGTTCCAACCCTGGATGGCAAGGTGATGCTGAAGATCCCGGCCGGGACACAGGCAGGCAAACTCTTCAGAATGCGCGGTAAAGGGGTAAAGCCGGTGCGAGGTGGCCCAGTGGGTGACCTCATGTGCCGGGTCAAGATCGAGACACCAGTCAATCTGACAGAGCGACAAAAAGAGCTTCTTGAAGAGCTGGATGAGTCCATGCGTGCGGGCGGATCGACCCACAGCCCTCACTCCAGCAGCTGGATGGATGGTGTAAAACACTTTTTTGAAAGCATTGGGCTGGCCAAGTAGCATCAGACGCCCCTCTTTAACTAGTGAGACCTGATTGAGAAAAACCTATGATTCGAATCGCAATTGTTGGCGCTGCCGGGCGCATGGGAAAGACCTTGATTCAAGCGGTTCAAGAGACCGAAGGCCTTGTATTGGGGGCAGCAACAGAGCAACCACACAGCACCTTGATCGGGGCAGATGCGGGTGATCTGGCGGGTGTGGGAACAGTGGGTGTTGCTGTGACAGCCGCACTCTCTGAAGTGATGGATGACTTTGATGTACTGATTGATTTTACTGCACCGGCAGCCACCATGGCGCATTTGGAACTCTGCCGTGCAGCCGCCAAGCCGATGGTGATCGGCACCACCGGCCTCTCTGATGAAGAGAAGCAACGTCTGGATGAGGCAGCGCAAGAGATTGGCATCATGTTTGCGCCCAATATGAGTGTCGGCGTCAACCTCTGCTTTAAACTGCTGGATCTTGCAGCGCGGGTCATGGGCGACACGGCTGATATTGAGATCATTGAAGCACACCACCGGCATAAAGTGGATGCACCATCCGGTACAGCCCTGCATATGGGCGAAGTGGTGGCAAACGCCCTGGGGCGTGATCTGAACGACTGTGCTGTCTATGGCCGGGAGGGCCATACCGGCAAGCGTGATCGCCAAACCATTGGTTTTGAGACCATCCGTGCCGGTGATGTGGTGGGAGAGCACAGCGTCTGGTTTGCTACGCCTGGAGAGCGGATTGAGATTGTCCACAAAGCCTCAAGCCGCATGACATTTGCCAGCGGTGCCGCACGTGCAGCACTCTGGATCAGCCAGCAGAAGAGCGGTCGATATGATATGCAGGATGTCCTGGGGTTGCGTTAACCCGCCTGTTTAAGCCCCTTTTGTCCATATCTACAGGTTTGATTGCTGCCGATTGAGCAGGCTTGGCATATTACCTGCTAGTTAAGCACTACGGATGGCCGCTTAATTGGTTTGAAATATGGTAGATCTATTTTCCAGTACCTCCCTTACACCCCAGACAACAGCTGGAACCACAACACCTGGGCTGCCTGCCACTGAAGCGGGTAGCAGCGAGGCAGTGGTTGCCAGTGGTGATTTTGCTGAGCTGCTAAGCACGGAATCCTCCATGGTTGAGATACTGGAAGAGCTTAAAATGCTGCTCTCCGCAGAAGATTTCGCGCAGCTGGAAAGCATGCTTGCAGAGGGGCAGATAAATATATCTTCAGAGGGGCAAACATTGCCGGTAGAGGAAATTCTTGCCGCATTACAGCAGCAGCTCTCTGAAGCAGGTACAGAAGAGGTCGTTATCGAGGCGGCCGATGAGGTTGTTACAGAGCAGACAGAGACATTAGCGCCCGTGGAACAGGCTATAGTGCCAATTATCACAAGCCCAATAGCAGCCCCAACTCCAGTTCCCATTATAGCTCCAGCGCCAACAACAGCCCCAGTCCCAATTCCAGCAAATCAGCTAGCGGCAATGCAACAGGCTGGAAATAGAAAAGCAGCACCGCCGGTGGCTGCTGGACAGGCTGTGCCCCCTTCTACTATGGATAATGATGTGGCCGGGTTGCCACTTAACCCGAATAATACTTCAGCTGATTCGGATCAGCAGCCACCCACGGGGCAACATCGCATGAGTGAAGCCCTGCTGGCACAGGTCGCTCAAAAAGCGCCCATGAACAATCTCTTTCGCACAACAGAGGCTGGATTGACTGCCATAAACAGCGTTCCTGTGGCGCCATCCGGGGTAGTGTTACAGAATGCCCCTCAACCCACTGCGCTGAATCCACTGAGTACGGCGCTGCCGATCCATACTCCAATGGGTGAAAGAGGGTGGGATCAGGCCATGGGTGAACGTATCCTCTGGATGGTTGGACGCCAGGTTCAGAGTGCAGAGGTGCGGATTACGCCACCCCAGCTTGGGCCGGTCGATATCCGGATATCCATCCGCAATGACCAAGCCAATGTGACATTCACTGCACAGCATGGCATGGTCAGGGAGGCGCTGGAGGCCTCGATACCCCGCTTGCGCGAGATGTTGAATGAAAACAATCTGCAATTGGCCAATGTGGATGTAAACCAGCGTAATGCAGGTGAGGGGAGAGCATCATCCCACTCTTTCAATCAACCCTCCTTTGGCGAGCAAGGCGCAGAAGGGTATGAGCTTGAAGAGGATGAGCTGGCACTGCGCAGCGTGCGCACTATTCATAGTGACGCCCTAGTAGATGATTTTGCATGATGCTATAGTGCCGCATGTCATCTGAGTGCTCTTCCGGATTTTCGCCAAAATGGTTAAATCTGGCAGGCACTTGGTAGCTTCTTTAGATATACTCCGAGTATCATAGAGCAATCCTGATAAAAATATGGGGGTACCTGGGCGTGCGTTTTATAAAGTTGATAATTGTCTTGTTTGTTATGGTGCTGGGTGTTGCCATTGCGGTGACCAACCCAGGAAACGTGGTGCTGAACTATGGCCTTGGCAGTATAGAACTGCCACTATCCCTTGTACTTGTCGGCGCGATCAGCGCAGGTGCCATCCTCGGTTCTCTGGTGGCCATTGGCATACTGATGCGACTCAAGCGCGAAAATTCCAAACTGCAGCGTAAGGCTCATTCCGATGCAGTAAGAGTTGGCAACCTTAGTGCGCTCCCACTAAAGGAGCAGTAATCTTCATGGTGGAACTCCTGCTGCTGCTACTTCCTGTAGCAGCGGCTTCTGGCTGGGTGGCAGCGAAGCGTAGCAGTAAGCGACAGGGAGCCGCCGCATTAGAGAGGGAGCAGAACCCAGCCTATTTCAAGGGATTGAACTATCTGCTAAACGAGCAGCCGGACAAGGCCATTGACCTGTTTGTTCAGATGCTCGAAATAGACGCTGAAACAGTAGAGACCCACCTGGCATTGGGCAACCTTTTTCGTCGCCGTGGCGAGGTTGAACGCGCAATCCGCATACACCAGAATCTGATTGCCAGATCCACACTGGATCGCGCACAACGAGCCCAGGCGCTATTGGAATTGGGGCTGGACTATATGCGTGCCGGCCTGTTTGACCGGGCAGAAAACCTGCTGACTGAGCTGCTTGAAATAAAGCAGCATGAAGCCCCCGCACTGCAAAATCTTCGCATCATCTATCAGCAGGAGAAGGACTGGACAAAATGTCTGGATGTTATCTCCAAGCTGGAGGAGATAACAGGAGAGACACTCTCTACAGAGCGGGCTCACTACTATTGCGAACTGGCTGTCATAGCGCGTAGAGAACACCACTATCTAGAGGCAGCAGAGCTGCTAAAAAAAGCCCAGGAGAGTGATGGCTCCTGTGTGCGTGCAGCGTTGGTGCAGGGCAAGCTGGAGATGGCTCAAAAAGAGTATGCGGCAGCAATCAACTCATTGACCCAGGTTGTCGCACAAGATCCGGCCTTCATCTCAGAGATTTTGCCTCTTTTGGTGCAGTGCCACTCTGAGTTGGATCAACGCGATAAGCTGATCGCCTATCTGCAACAGCTATACCAACAGCAGAAGCAGGTTTCTGTGATGCTGGCATTGGCAGCGTTGGTGCAGGAAGATAAAGACGATCAGGCCGCTATAGAGTTTGTATCTGGCTACCTGTATGAACACTCCAGCCTTGATGGCGTGCAAAAACTGATTGATCTCAGCCGCAAATGCACCGAAGGCTCTTTAGCCGTCACCTTTTCAATTCTATATAAACAGATCAGCATGCTTATTGATAAACGCCCTGGTTATCAATGCAAGCAGTGTGGCCTTGAGGTTAAAACACTGCATTGGCAATGCCCAGGCTGCAACTCATGGAACAGCATCAAACCGCTCCTGGGGTTGGATGATGCAGGCATAAAATGAATAACTGGTTTTGACTTATGACGATAATGGAAAAAGCCCCTCGGATTATTGTGGCACTGGACTTCCCCTCTGCAGAGCCAGCATTTGAACTTGTTGCAGCACTTGATCCAACCCTGTGCCGCCTGAAAGTGGGCAAAGAGATGTTTACCCGTTTTGGCCCCTCTTTTGTGGAGACATTGGTAACAAAGGGGTTTGATGTTTTCCTGGATCTGAAATTTCACGACATCCCGAATACGGTTGCAGCCGCCTGTGCTGCGGCAGCTGACCTGGGGGTCTGGATGATCAATCTGCATGCCTCCGGTGGACGGCGCATGATGGAAGGCGCAAGGGATCGGTTGGAGAGATTGCCACAGAGACCGCTGCTGGTTGCAGTAACCATCCTCACCAGCCTTGAACAGGAAGATATTGCAGAGGCAGGCTTTACCGGAACCCCGGTCGCGAATGTGGTTAGGCTTGCCAGGCTGGCAGAGCGTAGCGGAATGGATGGCATTGTCTGCTCGCCACTGGAGGCTGCTGATGTGAGAGCTGCGGTCAGCCCTGGGTTTCTGCTGGTAACACCGGGGGTGAGGCCGGGTCAGGCAGCATTAAATGATCAACGGCGCATTATGACCCCCTCTGATGCGCTAAACAGTGGTGCAGACTATCTGGTTATAGGCCGGCCTATCACAGCGGCACCTGACCCACTACAAAGTCTTCAGGATATTCTTACCGAGATCAGGGCAGATTGATGCCATGAGATTTAGCGTCTAGCCTTATAAGATAAGAGCCGCTCAACACTATCCAAAAGGAGTTAAAAATATGGCGCATTATTTACGAATTTTTATTACGTTACTGTTTCTGCTGTTTTCCAGCGTGGCACTCAGCAATCAGGTCAACATTAACACGGCAGATGCTGAAACCCTGGCGAGCACGCTAAAAGGCGTTGGCCCAGTCAAGGCGCAGGCGATTGTTGATTATAGAAAGAAGCATGGATCCTTTATGTCAATCAATGCACTCTACAATGTGAAAGGGGTTGGTGAAATGATTGTTGAAGAGAATAAAGAGAATATGACTATAGGCGAAGAGAGCGAGTAGCACAGCTTTCTCAAAAAACGGATACCAGCCTGTTGGCCAGTATCCGTTTTTTTTGGCGCTACCTTGCAATAATGTTCTAATTTACCCAAATCCCCAGATAGAGTCCCATCTGTGCTCCAAGGGTCTCTGAATTCCTCTTTCAAGTTTTATAATCGGCCTTCACAGCGGATATGGCAGAGAGGTTTAGTCAAAAACCGTTTCTCTGCGCGTATTCAGCGCCTAATTGGCCATTTTGGACGGATCTATCCTGTATAAGCCGTCATTCTTGTTCGGTATTGGGCTAAATGGGCGGCGGCTTAAACTCCTTCAGCGCAATTAGCACTCGTTCCAACAGGATTCGATGTTTTTCCTGCATCTTTACAAATAGCTGACGGCCCGTTCTGACCACTTTTGCCGCGATGGCGTACAGACGCCAGCGCAGAGTCATCGCACGATGATGAGCCAGCTC
>Ga0256839_1001476_pt1 | contig 28517 bp, 27 predicted proteins | sample 354166metaG_FD_185968 | JGI IMG/M metagenome (GOLD analysis project Ga0256839, IMG submission 185968) | Hydrothermal vent microbial communities from Mid Atlantic Ridge, Atlantic Ocean - 354-166 | ecosystem: Environmental > Aquatic > Marine > Hydrothermal vents | place: Atlantic Ocean: Mid... | reverse complement strand
AGGTTGTTCTGCAGGCTCAAGGACTTCCGGCGCATTGCAACACGATATGATCGATATGCCAAAAACTTCCTCGCTGCGCTATGCCTCGCAGCACTCGTCAGCTACTGGTTATGAGTCTGGAGCCTATGTGAAGGCTGAGGTTTTGGATCCAATTGGTGCGCCTCGTGCAACCTTTGCACTTGAACCCAAGATACCCTTCGCCCATGGGTATCATGAAGACGGTCAACCACAACCTGGCGGGTTTAGAAGATATCCTGAAAGCGCAGCCGCTGGCCTGTGGGCTACGGCATCTGATTTGGCAAATGTTATGCAGGCTATTCTTCATTCATTGCATGGAGCGCCCGGCGCGATTATTCCAGTTGAACTGGCGCAGCGCATGATTGCACCTGTGGGTTGGGTGGGGTCAGCTTTAGGTCTGTTTGTGGAACCCGGTGTGACCATTTCACACGAAGGGCGAAACCTTGGCTTTGATTCCATAATGGTTGCTGACCTTAGGACCGGAAGGATCCGCGCTGCGATCACGAACCGGAACGGGGCAATTGAGCCCTATGCTCAAACGCTGCAACCAGAGTGATCCGACTTTATCTTTGGTTGGTCTGATCGCCCCAAGCACGAAATGCAGTTTATTGCTTCCGTGCTTTAATAGAGAAATACTAAATTGGAGCATTCAAAGCAATTGCATGCTAGCTTCATGAGGTAACTGGAGCAGATTGAAGCATGGACCAAATTATTGTTGTCATGGCTAGCACAGCCACCCTTGCGGTTGCCTTGTTTGGTATTGCCTTTATTCTCACGCAAAAAGTGTATTCCAGAGTAAACAGAAGTTTTGCGGTATTTCTTGTTGTAGTTGCAGTAAATACTTTTCCTGACGCGTTTGCTCTTATACTCGAGAAATTTCCAACTGTTTATATCCAGGCGCTGGAACTGGTGATGTGGATGCCCAGTTCGCTGTTCCTTGCACCGCTGTTTTGGATATATGTGTATACGCTGACATCCCCCGTGCAAAGAGGGCCCGATCATCTACTGATGCACCTTCTTTTGCCCGTACTTGCGATTTTTCTAGGACTAATCATGCTCTTGTTTCCGCAAGAGACCTGGGCTCCACTATTTTCTAACGCCCCTTTGCCATCGCTAGTGTGGCCGAAAGCAATTGTTACAATAACCGCCCTCTTGCAATTCTTACTGTATCCACAAATCGCGATCTATCTTCTATTAATAGTACGTCGTTTGATACATTTTCGACTAATGCTGCGCGACGTCTACTCCAGCACCGAAAAACATGAACTGCGTTGGATTTATGTGATTGGAGGGTTGGGGCTGCTTTTTTGGTTGGCACGGGCGCTTGTCTTGGTGATCAGCTTTGACTTTGAGCAAAAAGATATGGTGTTTATGTTTGTTAACGTCACCAGTATTGCGGGTCTTGTTCTTATTGCTACATTGACGCTCTGGGGGCTTCGGCAACGCCCACCATTGGAGCCAAATACCGAAGTGGCGCAAACTCGGGGGGGCGTAAATGATCAGGCGTCCGAATTGCCAAGCGAGAAATACGAAAAATCCGCTTTGAGCGCAGCAGCATCGACACGCATTTCCCGAAAACTACATGCCGCAATGGAAAGGGATAAGATGCACCGCGATCCAAACCTGACCCTGTGGTCCTTAGCGCGATATATCGGCGCATCGCCAAATCACGTTTCCCAAACATTGAATGAAGTCATTGGAAAAAGCTTCTTCGATTTCGTCAACGGCTACCGTGTCTCTGAGGCAATAGGTTTGTTGTCAATGACAAACAATACCATTCTAAACATCACTTATGATGTTGGATTTAACGCGCGATCTACTTTTTACAAGTCGTTCAAGCGTATTACCGGTCAAACACCAACGAATTACCGCAAATCAATGTCTCCCTCTGTAGGGCAGGGGAGATTAGTAAGTAATAGCACGATATTCGATGCTGACGGGGTAACTACCCCCGAAAAACCATTTGGTTTATAAGTATAATTTTCTCACAACAATGTCTGAGGAGTTTCCGAGAACTCAGCATGCAAAATGATGTGTTGAAAGAGGCGCTCGGAAAAAAAGCCGGAACCCTTGAGTATTCCTGACCATCCTAATCGAGTTTGGTCCATGGACTTCATGGCAGATCAGAGGGATTACACCAAAACAAAAACTGCTAAATGCAACATGAATTCTACTTCTGAACCCCATCAAAGTGGGGTTACCGATTGCGTCTTGAGGTCAGCTTTCCAAAGCAAGAAAACCCATGACCATATCGACAATATGGGTGCGTCTTTTGGAAATTTCAGCATCAGAGGCTAGATCACGCTGAAAAATTGCCGACATGGTATGGGCGTTGGAATGATAAAAGAAACACAGGGAGGCAATGGAAATATAAAGGTCTGCCGGATCAACCGAACGCTTGAACACCCCGCTGGTCAATCCGCGCTCCAGGGCACCGCCAATGGTGGTGCGCAGCCGATCATGCAGCAGGGGAAGCCGTGTGGATTTTTTGATATGCCGGGCTTCATGAAGATTTTCATCATTCAGCAGGGCGACAAAATATTTGTGTTCCACCAGAAAATCAAAACTGAATTTTATGAATTTTTCTATCGCCTTTTTGGGGGGCAGGTTATCAAGGTTCAGGGCCTGTTCGGCCGCTCTCAATTCTTCATAGGCCTGCTCCAGCACACTGGCATAGAGTTTTTCCTTGTCACCAAAATAATAATAGAGCAATTGCTTGTTGACCCCGGCATTTTTGGCAATGGCACCAACCCGGGCACCACTCAGACCATGCCTGGAAAACTCTTCCCGGGCGGCGGCCAATATTTTTGATCTGGTGCGCTTTGCATCCCTTGTTGCTTTGCCAGCAGGGTTTGAAGTCGTACTTTTCATCTAAATTTTTGCCCTGACTCTATTTTGCGCCATGGGAATGAAGGCGCGGCATCAATTTCAACAGGTGAGCGGTATATTCATTCTGGGGCTTGTTGAACAGGTCCTCGGTTTTGGCCTCCTCAACCAGCTTTCCATCCCGCATTACCGCAACCCTGTCACAAACCTGGCGGATAACCGGCAGATCATGGCTGATGAACAGCATGGTCAGTTGCAACTCTTCCTGCAAATCCTTGAGAAGGTTCAATATCTGGGCCTGAATGGAAACATCAAGGGCGGAGGTTGGTTCATCACATATCAGAAAACGGGGGCGGGTCGCCAGGGCCCGTGCAATGGAAATACGCTGGCGCTGGCCGCCGGAAAATTCATGGGGAAATTTCTTGCCCGCCGCAGCACCAAGCCCCACATGATCCAGCAGATCATCAACGATAGCCAGAACCTCCTTATTGGAGGAGGCAAGCCGGTGAAACCTTATGGGCTCAGCTACAATGTCGGCAACCCTCATGCGGGCATTCAGGGAAGAAAATGGATCCTGAAATATCATCTGCATCTGGCGGCGATAAATATTTATCTGCCGACGCGAACCAAGAGAGGTCAGATCGGTGCCATCAAAAACAACCTGACCGGCATAGGGTTTATAAATACCGCAAATGAGCCGTGCCACCGTTGACTTTCCCGAACCGGATTCCCCCACAAGTCCCAGAACCTCGCCGGGTCTAATGTCAAATGAAACCCTGTCAACCGCCTTCAGATATCGGCGTCTGGATTTGAACATCGAACGCACGGTGGTAAAACGCATTTCAAGGTCCTTGACACTGACCAGAAATTCATTTTTCGACCCGCCAAAATTTCGTGCTTTTCCCAACCAGTGATCTTGCACATCGATCGGCTTGTGGGGAGTGCCGGCAGCTTCTATATATTCCACCAGCGGAAAGCGGTCCATGCGCCTGTCAGCACGGGGAACGGCAGAAATCAAGGAGCGGGTATAGGGATGATCCGGGTTGCCCAGTATTTTTCTTGTCGGGCCGGTTTCAACCACATCACCGCGATACATAACCATAACCCGGTCGCAAATTTCAGAAATCACTCCCATATCATGGGTAATGATGATCATGCCAACCCCGGTTTCCCTGACAAGTCTGCGCATCAGGTCCAGAATCTGGGCCTGAATGGAAACATCAAGCGCCGTTGTTGGCTCGTCGGCCAGAATGACTTCAGGATTTGCGCAAAGAGACAAGGCAATAACAACCCGTTGACGCATACCGCCGGAAAACTGATGGGGATAATGCTTTATTCGGATATCAGGGTCCGGGATCCCAACCTGCTCAAGCATGGAAATCGCATGTTTCTGTGCTTCGCTCTCACCAAATTGCAGATGAATTTTTATGGTTTCAACCAATTGCTCTTCAATGGTCTGCAAGGGATTAAGGGATGTGAGAGGGTCCTGAAAAATCATGCCGATACGCTTGCCGCGAATTTTGCGCATCAGTTCAATGGGCAACCCGTCAATACACTCTCCATCTAGCAAAACCTCGCCGCGGGACATGATTCCCGGCGGCTCCAGGAGACCCAGAATTGCATTGGCAATCGTTGACTTTCCAGCCCCGGATTCACCCACAATGCCAAGTATTTCACCCGATTCCAGCTCAAAATTCACATCCCGGACGGCAGTTACCGAGCCACGGCGAGAAGGAAATTCAACCCGCATTCCCCTGATTTGCAACAGTGGCATGGACCTACCTCAGCTTGGGATTTAGCGCATCGCGCAGCCAATCCCCCAAAATATTGACCGCAAGCACCAAAATCACCAATGCCAAACCGGGAAATACCGTAATCCACCATTCCCCGGAAAACAGATAATCATTGCCAATTCTGATCAGAGTACCAAGAGACGGGGAGGTGGGGGGAACCCCAACCCCGAGAAAGCTCAAGGTCGCCTCGGTAATGATGGCCAATGCCAGTTGAATGGTGGCGATGACCAGAACGGGTCCCATGACGTTTGGCAATATGTGACGCAGTAAAATCAATGGCTGAGGCAGGCCGATAACCTGGGCCGCCTGCACATATTCCTTGGTGCGCTCAACCATGGTCGAAGAACGCACAGTGCGGGCATATTGCACCCAGAAACTAAGGGAAATGGCCACGATCAACACATAGATAGCCAAATCGGCCTGGGCCTCCCCCGGCAACAGCCCGGAAATTATGCCATTGACCAAAAGAGCTATCAAAATGGCCGGAAACGATAACTGAACATCGGCAATGCGCATCAGAACAGCATCGACCCAGCCACCGGAATATCCCGCAATAAGACCGATAATTATACCAAGAACCATGGCAGATATCACAGAGAAAAACCCGACCAGCAGGGAAATACGGCTGCCATACAATATGGTAGAAAGCACATCGCGGCCCTGATCATCCGTTCCAAGCAGAAATCCGACCTCTCCCCGTTCCATCCAGACAGGGGGTTTTAAACTGTCCATGAGATTGAACTGGGTCAGGTCAAAAATATCATAAGGGGCCACGATATTGGCAAAGGCAGACGAGAAAATCATCACAAAAGTTGTAATGGCGGCAACGATCACCATGGGAGAAGACCTGAAACTCCACCATAAGTCTCCACCGAAGAATCTTTGCAGGAAGTCTCTCATTTCTCAACCCTCAAGCGCGGGTCTATAGTATAATAGAGGATATCGACAATGAGATTGATCACGACGAACACAAACCCTATCAGCAGCAGATAGGCAGACATGATGGGGATATCGACTTCCCCGATGGCCTGAATGAAAAGCAGGCCCATTCCCGGCCATTGGAATACGCTCTCGGTAATTATGGCAAAGGCAATCAACGAGCCGATCTGTAAACCAATAATGGTTATGACTGGCACCAGGGTATTCTTCAGGGCATGGGAAAAACTTATGGAGCGCTCGCTGAGGCCGCGGGCGCGGGCAAATTTGATATAATCGGTGCGTAGCACCTCGAGCATTTCAGCCCTTATCAGCCGCACGATGAGCGTCATCTGGAATACGGCCAGCGTAATTGCGGGCATGATCATCGAGCGCCATCCGCTACCCGTCAGCATTCCGGTGGACCACCAGCCCAGATCGACAACCTCGCCACGCCCGAATGTGGGCAGCCACTGCAATATGACGCCAAAAAACAGAATAAGAAATATACCGATCAAAAATGTGGGCAGGGAAATTCCGATCAGGGACAAGGTCATAAAGCTTCGTGACAACCAGCTGTCACGATTCAGCGCTGTGTAAACGCCCATGGGAATGCCGACCAGCAAGGCAAGAAAAGCCGACATCATTGAAAGTTCCAGCGTGGCGGGAAAGCGCTCAGCTATCAAATCGCGAACCGGAACGCGCATACGATAACTTACACCAAACTCACCCTGTACAGCATTTATGACAAAGCGGCTGAACTGTTCCAGAACGCTGTCGTTAAGGCCCAGCCTTTCCTTGAGCAACTCACGTTCTGCAACCGTCGTGTCCTGGCCGGCAAGATTGGAAACAGGGTCGCCCACATATTGAAACATGGCAAAGGCAATAAGGGCTACCGTCAGCATGACCAATGCGGCCTGATAGAGCCGTCTGCCGATAAAAAAAAGCATTACTACCCCAAAACAGTTAGAAAAATCCCTGCCCCAAAAAAGTTGTGGGACAGGGAAAATTTCAAGAATTGGCCCTGAAGGTCAATGTCCCGAGTGTATTCAAGGCATTACCACATTTCGCAGATCAAGAACATTGTCCGCACGCTGGGCAACCGAAACACCGTCACGGACACCCCAGGACAGGGGCTGCTGGAACAGGGGAATGTAGCCTGCCTCGTCTTTCAGGATCTGGGCAGCTTCGTCAATTGCTGCCTGACGGACAGCAACATCGGTTTCAGAGGCAACGATCCGTCCCAGTTCATCAATGCGTTCGTTGCAATAACCACCCAGGTTGAAGCCGCCAACGGTTCCTTCTTCATTGCGGCATGCAAGAAGATTGTTAAAGACGTTGAACACGTCCATGGAACCCGGAGTCCAGCCCAGCAGATAGAAGGAGGTATCATAACCGCCCTGGGCCAGAACCTTGGCAAAATACTGGGATTTGGGTTGAGCCAGCAAATCAATGGTCACACCTACCTTGGCCAGCATTCCGGCAACCGCCTGACATATTTTTTCGTCATTGACATAGCGATCATTGGGGCAATCCATGGTCACTGTAAATCCATCGGCATAACCGGCTTCTGCCAAAAGGCTTCTGGCCTTGTCCGGATCAAAGGGATGGGGGGTATTGGCTTCGGCATTATATCCCTGAATCTGCGGAGCCCACATCAGACCCGAAGGGGTTGCTGCACCGCGCATGATGGTTTCCTTGATAGCATTCACATCGATCGCGAAGGCAAAGGCATGACGAACACGCGGGTCCTTGAAGGGATTTGCCCCCTTTACCGAGGAATACAACAACTCATCCCGGGACTGATCCATACCAAGGAAAATGGTGCGGGCCTCGGGACCGGTCAGGGCCTTGACACCATCGGCATTGTCCAGGCGGCTCCAGTCCTGCACAGGAACGGGGTAAACTAGGTCAATCTGACCGGAAAGCAGAGCGGCAACGCGGGTTGCAGCCTGGCTTATGGGCGTAAACTCAACACGCTGAACATTGGTTGGAATTGAATCGTCCCAATAGTTTTCATTCCTGACCAGAACGGTTTTTACATCAGGCTGGCGCGATTCCACCATGAAGGGGCCGGTGCCATTGGCGTTCGAGGTGGCATAGGAGCCATCACGACCGGCATCTGCGGGGCTGGATGATTCCGTTGCATTGTTGGCAACTGCCCATTCCTTGTCCATTATATACATGGTGACCAGGTCGTTGAGCAGGGTCGGATTTGGAATTGGTGTATCAATCTCGATGGTGTAATCATCAATGATCGTGATGTTTTCGAGCAGTCCGGCAAGGGTTTTCTGGTCAGACCCTTCGGACCCCATGCGCTCCCATGTGAAAACCACATCTTCGGCAGTAAAATCATTGCCATTGTGGAATTTCACGCCCTGACGCAAATCAAAACGCCACTTTGTCGGTGTCAGAACCTCCCAGCCAACTGCAAGGGTCGGAACCTTGTTCATATCCTTGTCGTAGGAAATAAGGCCCTCATATACATTGCCGAGCAGGCCAAGGGTGAATGTTTCGTTCAATGAATGGGGATCAAGGGACTGGGCATCGGCCTGAAAAGCAAACGTGAACGTCTGAGCGGTGGCCGGCAAACTCAGTGCACCAAGGGCCAGTGCTGAAGCACCGGCGATTATAAAGGATTTCAACTTCATCGGATTTGTCTCCCTAACAAATTCACCCGCTTGTCCATCCTGACGCAAGCTTTGGGGTTAATGAATGCTTATTAACTAAATGGTTGATTAAATTTTGTCAACCAATGTGCCTGTGCAGCAGATGCCCTGCTTCGCGCCAAGCATAGATGGTCTCCATGCGGTTCAGTCCAGACCAAAGGCTAGGCGGGCATGGCCTTGCGCACCAGTTCGGCAAAAAACGAAATCCCGTGGGGTATGGCCTCATCGTTAAAGTCATATTCAGGGTGATGCAGGCCGGCCGTATCGCCATTGCCCAGATATATGAAGGCGCCGGGCCGGGCCTGCAACATGAAAGAAAAGTCCTCGGCCCCCATGACCTGTGGAGTATTTGTTTCCACATTCTCCTCGCCGGCCAAAGACCTGGCCACCTCGCTTGCAAACAAATATTGTTTGGTGTGATTGACCGTTGTTGGATATTGACGGTCATACTTCAATTCGGCGCTGCACCCGTGGGCACGGGCAACATGCTCAACGATTTCCCCGATACGCTTTTCGGCCAGATCACGCATTTCCTCATCAAGGGTCCTTACGGTTCCACCGAGTTGAGCGTTGGTCGGAATTACATTATAGGCATCGCCTGCCTGAAATTTGGTTATGGTGACCACGACGGAATTCAGCGGGTCCACATTGCGCGAAGCAAAAGACTGAATGGCCTGAACGATTGCCGAGGCCGCCAGAATGGGATCGACACAATTATGGGGCATGGCCGCATGACCTCCAACCCCGGTAATTTTGATATCAAGCTGGTCGACCGAAGCCAGCATGGCCCCGTCGCGAGTTGCAAAGGATCCAACGGGAATAGTTGGAGCGTTATGCATGCCATAGACTTCCTTGATATCGAACCTTTCCATCAACCCGTCATCGATCATGGCCTTGCCACCGGCGCCCCCTTCTTCCGCAGGTTGAAAAATCAGTGCTACCCGACCGTTGAAATTGCGGGTCTCGCACAGATATTTGGCAGCGCCCAGCAACATTGAAATGTGCCCGTCATGGCCACAGGCATGCATCAATCCGTCAACTTTGGAGGCATAGGGCTTGTTCGTTTCTTCCTTGATGGGCAGCGCATCCATATCGGCGCGAAGTCCGATCGTTGTGCCGCTATCATTCTTGTTGCCATTGATAATGCCAACCACACCCGTTCGGCCAATTCCGGTGACAATTTCATCAACGCCGAATTCCTTCAACAGTTCGGCAACTTTTGCAGCTGTTTTATGAACCTCGTACAAAAGTTCGGGGTTTTCGTGGAAATGGCGGCGCCAGCCGGTAACTTCCTCATGCAATTCTGCGGCACGGTTCAATATGGGCATTTCCTATACCTTTTGTTACGGTTGCAATTTTTCAAAATTCAAATCGTGCGATCATCAATCCATTGCAGCGATGGCCTTTGATCGTTCCAGGGTCTGGCACGCTCAAGCTGACCGGCCAGGGCAAACAGCATTTCCTCCGAGCCATAGGGGGCTGCAAAATGGCTGCCAACGGGCAGATTGTCCTTCGTCAAGCCGGATGGAATGGTCATGGCAGGCTGACCCGTGACATTGCACAGAAATGTGAATGGAGAAAATCCAAGAATCTGCGCCAGCCATTTGTCCACATCGGTTTCACTGGATTTGAAATATCCGGTAAGGGGGGCAGGGGTGGCCAGTGTCGGTGTCAGCCAGATATCGTATCGGCCATAAAACTCTGCAATATTTCGGGCTTCTCGGTGCAGGGATTGCAGAGCATGAATATATTGGGTGGCGCTCATGGCCATGCCCCGTTCGGCAACCGCCATGGTCAAAGGCTCGACCATTCCCTCTTCTGGAAGCTTTCCTGCATTCATGCGTGAAATATTGGCCATGGTGTTGGCCTGAAAAACCAGAAGAAAACCGTTTTGCACCGTTTCAATATCGAATTCTGGGGCATCTTCCACCACTTCATGGCCCAAACTTTCACATGAAGCAGCCATATCCCGGGTGGCTTTTGCGCTCTCCTCGTTTATCGGTGCGCCATTGGGGGCTTTGGTCGAAAAGGCAATTTTCAAGCGCCCCGGATCCCTTTGCGATGCTTCCAGATAGGTTCCTTTCGGAGAGGGAGGAAAATAAGGGTCACCGGGCAATGGTCCAGCGGTTGCATCCAGAAGGGCGGCACTGTCGCGCACCGACCAGCTGACACAATGCTGCATGGCCATGCCCGCCAACGCTTCCCCCCCTTCCGGTCCGGCAGTAATGCGGGCTTTGGTGGGTTTAAGGCCAAACAAGCCGCAACAGGCCGCCGGAATGCGAATTGACCCCCCCCCATCGGTTGCATGCCCCATGGGAAGAATCCCAGCGGCAACCGCGGCGGCCGAGCCACCGCTTGATCCCCCCGGCGAACGGGCAGGGTTCCAGGGGTTTTTCGTCGGGCCGAACAGATCCGGTTCGGTGGCGGTGGCAAGACCGAATTCGGAAGAATTGGTTTTTCCCACAATCACCAGACCGGCACGACGATGACGGGCAACTATTTCGCTATCAACTGTCGGGATATTATTAAGACAAAGCCTTGAAGCCGCAGTGGAGGGAACTCCGGCAACCGAAACCACCAGGTCCTTGATGACAAAAGGAACACCGCTAAAGGGCCCCTCGGGCAGTCCATCTTCGATGGTTTTGAGCGCCTGATCATAAAGGGGGGTAACGATTGCATTGAGAGATGGATTATATTTGGCAATTTTGTTCAGGGTGATTTCAAGCACCTCTCTAGCTGAACATTCGCCAGTGCGGATTTTTCGGGCGATTGCCGTGGCATCGAGCCTGTCAAAAGTTTCACTCATTTGTTCAGGCCATCCATCTTTCAAGGTTTTCTTCCACGAAGGCATCATCATTGAGATCAGGATAGGCAGCAATTACCCGGTCGATCTGCTCTATTTGTCCAGGGCCCAGGCTCTCATCTGGATCAAGACACCAGATACCCTTCAGCAGACCTTGACGCCGCAAAATCTCGTGGCACCCGGCAATGCAGCCTTTAAAGTCATTTGCCACATCAAAAAAAGCACTGTTGCAATCGGTCACACGGGAATCCAGTGCAAGTAAATTAGTACTCAGATTTTGCTCGGACACAGCCTTCTTGCATCGTTCAAAAATTTCAACAGCCGATTGGGTCCAGACAGACCAGTGCCCCAGCAGCCCACCGACAAAGCGCATTCTGATGATTTCACCATCGCGCTCCACATCAAAAGGGCTGAGAAGGTCAAACACGATATGGTCATCATTGCCGGTATAAAGCGCTATACGGTTTTCGGCTTTTGCATTGACCACGCCGCGGATCACATCCAGTGAGCGATAACGATTGAATGCGGCCACCTTGATTGCCACCACATCAGGAATGGCAGCAAATTCGCTCCAGAAATCCACATCCAGCTCCATACCGCCAACCGCCGGTTGCAGATAGAACCCGATCAGGGGAATTTCGTTGGCAACGGCGCGACAATGTTGCAACAGGTCATTGGAGCTTTGCCCTTTTAGCGCCGCCATCGAAAGCAGACCCGCATGATATCCCAGATCAATGGCAGTTCTTGCTTCCATGACTGCCTGTTCGGTATCTCCGGCAAGTCCGGCAACCATCACGACTGGATTCCGGCTCCATTCACGGCTTGTTTCTGCAGCCAGGGAAAGCACCTCTTCATATAATCCGGCCTCCCTTATCGCAAACTGGGTGGTGTGCACCCCCACCGCAAGCCCTCCGGCACCGGCATCCAGATAATATCTGCTCAGGGCACGCTGGTGCCGCCTGTCCAGTTTTCTTGCGGCATCGAGCGCCAGGGGATGGGCAGGAATCACCGTGCCGCTTTTCAGGATTTCCAGCGGGGTCTTCTGCTCAACAGTCATCATCCATACTCCGGTCCGGCAGAAGCCAGCATCCAGGCGGGATTGCCAAATGGCTTTGTTCGTCCCCGGGCCATGCGGACAAATCCGCGCTGAATGGTAAAACCGCGTGCCCCAAGCCATTGGCCAACCTGAGAGGCCACGGTGGGAACATCGATATAGACCGCCTCTGAAGTGCGGGCCAACAATCGTTCCAGCAGGTTGATTGCAGCACTCTGGGTTGGTGCTATGACGGGGCCGATCTGGGCAGCCCTGCGGCCCGGGCGCATGATTGCGAATCCGCTTTCATCATCCAGAACCTCAATATAAGTTCCCGGACGGGAACAAAAGTCTTTCAGGATATGGGGGCGGGCGGCACCCAGTGTTTTTGCATCAAGCCTTTGCAACCTATCGCTATCAACATGAGGTGATGGCAGGGCGGAGGGGTCGCTGCCCGGTTTTGAATTTTCAGGCTGCAACTGCCAGCGGTCCAGTTCGAACAATGGAACAAATCCCTGCTGCCGATAGACTTTTGCACCATCAGTTGTCGCGTCCAGAACCGGAACGAGCTTTTGCTTTTCAAGCATCTGGATACATTGGCCGACCAGTTGTGTCGCCAGGGTGCGCCGGCGCCATTTTTGCGTCACCAGCACCATGGAAACAAACCCAAGAGCATTCTGATATGGCAGGGCAGCAGCGCTGGCCACAAGTTTCCCGGCAGCATCGCGAAAGCCTATTGTTTTCCCACGGGAAATGAAAAGCTGCCAGTCCCTGTCAATCTGGTTCCACCCCGCCTCGCCGGAGAGTTCCATTGCCCCATCCACATCATCCAGATTCAGTTCGCACCAGCAAATCTCGTCAGAATTTGCCATCGCGAACCTCATATTTGGTGGGCTTGTCAAAGCTTTCCCGGCCTCGCGATACCCAGTCCGCTGTCCAATCCAGCATGGATGAAATCGGGACCGATGGCTGCCCGAACATTTCAACGGACTTCGAGGAATCAGAGAGCAAAGCCGTTGGCTGTTCCGTTCCCACAATCAGGGGCTTGATGCCCATTCTCCAGCCCAGTTCACTGGCCAGCCAGCGCACCGAAAGGGTTTCGGGGCCGGTAATGTTTATTGGCGTGGTTGGAGCCGTACAGCGGGCCAGCAGGCGCAGGGCCTGTTCGTTGGCATCCCCCTGCCATATCAAGTTTACATGACCCATGGATATGTCAATGGGCTTTTTTGACAATATGCGCCGGGCCAGATCAAACAGCACCCCGTAGCGAAGGTCGATTGCGTAATTGAGCCGATAAATTCTTCCCGGCGTGTTGTTGGCTTGGGAAAAATATTCAAACATGCGCTCGCGCCCCAGGCAGGATTGAGCATATTCACCAATCGGGCCGGTCGGGGTGTTTTCACTGGCCCCACGTGGATTGGTTTCAAGGTCCGAGAGGGGATAAACATTGCCAGTGGAAAAGGCAATTATGCGTGAATCGGCAAAAGTCTCGGCGGCAATGGCGGCTGCATGCACATTCATGGCCCAGGTCCGAGGCTGGTTATCGGCGGAGCCAAATTTCATGCCGGCCATGAATATGATGTTTTTCATCCTTGGCAAGTCCTGGACCTGTTCCGCGTCCAGCAGGTCAAGGGTTTTGGTTTCAATATCCCATTCTTCAAGGCGGGCTTTTATTTCCCTGTCACCAAATCTGGCCACCCCGAGAATGCGTTTGTTGGGCGCTGCCCGACGCGCCAGTCTGGCAAGGGTCGGACCCATTTTTCCCGAAACCCCAAGAATTAAAATATCGCCATCGATTGCCGCCATATCCGCGACCAGACCATCGCCGGGCGCAGTCATGAATTCATCAAGCTCCTCGACATTGTCAAATTTTTCCGGCAGGGAATTAGAGCTCATCCTGACATTTCCTCAATACATACCTGTTCCACCGATCCGCGAAGGGGATCAGACAAAATTCGAACAATTTACCATTCCGGATGGGATTTTTTGAATTGTATGGCCAATGTCGGGTCAAACATCGGAGCCGATCCCAACATTACCGCCGCCGCTCCGGCATCAAAAAATTCTTTTGCATCACCAATTCTGGAAACTCCGCCCACCGCAACGATTTTTAATGAAAGCCGGTCTTTTTTGACGATTTCCAAAGCGGATTTTACATTATCAAGACTAAAGGCATGGATGCCCCGGCCAAGTATTCCTGACATCTCGCGCCCCTCGCCAAAAGCAGCCGACCCGTCATCTTTGACCACCCGGCGCGAAATGCCATTGACCATGACAACCGCGCTGGCCTTGCCCTCGACCGCATGCAATACTTCAGAGATCAATTCCTCATCAGCAAAATGGCCCAGCTTCAGCAATACGGGGATGCCATTGGCGCCTTTTTGCATGGCAGCGGCAATTTCACCCGACAATTCCGCATCAAGAAAAATTTCGCCTTCCGACTTGTGAACATTGGGGCAGGACAGGTTGGCCTCGACCATTTGTGCCCCGGCCTCGCGGGCCATGGCGGCGAGGTCACCAAATTCTCTCACCATGTCCTCAACACTTGTGCCGGGCTTTGAGGAAGCCACAACAGAAACTATCAAAACCTGTCCCGAACGAAGGACCCTCCGTGCCGCGGCCACATCGGGCATCCATTCATCAGGAGCTTTTGAAGGCATGCCAAAGGAAACGGAACTGGTGGCCGCCAGGGGATCAGAAGGATCACCCGCAGCCATCTTTTGAGCCTCGTCAAGGATACGGGGATCAATCTGGTCATCCCGGTCGATGAAAACCCAATTGGGCAAATCATAACAGGGGCGATACTGGTTGCGCACGGTTTTATAGGTAAGGATGTCAAACCCCATCCTGCCATAAAATTCAATCCAGCGGGAATTGAGCAAAAGCCCGGCTGGAATACCAATTCTTGAATTGACCCCTAGCCCCAGAAAATCCTTTTGAGGGGTTTTTGGAACTTCCGGAAATCCGCCCTCATAAACCGGGCCATTGTCATAATTCCAGTCAAAGGAGCGTTCAATATCATAGGTTGCGACCATGTCCGTTTTCCAAGCCTTGTCTTTCGCATTTTCAAACCGGACAACCGAACACACCTGCTCTGGCGCCGGACAGCGGGATCAAGACCCGCACCAAACTTGTAACCGTTTGGTTGATACTTATAGTAGGACATAGAAAAATTGCAACCAAAAAACCCATGAATTTGCAGTGAATAACGGGTCTCAATATGGTAATATCTCGTTTTCTTTGCAGCTATCCTGTTGTAAAACCCTGCTTTTTGACAAAGCAGCCCAGATTGACAAATCCCAGGTTGCAGCCCGATGAGCAATAACTAGAAAAGACCCGCCGCTTCGCCATTTTCTGGCCCATGATCCTGCTTATACCGGCGTTGGCTGCGACCGGTGCCTCGGGCTTCGCTCTCGGGGCATGTGGAAAAGCCGTCTCGTTACAAAACTCGTTACAAAAAAAGAAGGCCCGTATGAAAATAGTGGCCCTCAACAACCACTGGTGCGAATTCAATGGCCACTTCAGGCTTTGTCGGAAAGTCCGACGGTCGCTAAAATTCCGCACAGAAATGCTATTGCCTGTTTTTCAATGATCCGTTTGCTATTTCCGCTGCGATGGCTTTGCGCAAATGGCCGCCTGAGGCACGTATGCTGGAGATGGCATCCATGGCGCTCATCCCCGTTTTTCCGATCAATATGGCAGCTTTTATGTCCCATTTCGTGGATTCGAGCGCCTTCAGGGCGGCGTCCTTGTCGCACGGCGTCAATTCTTCAACAAGATTGATGGCACGCGCTTTCAGTTTTTCGTTGCTGGCATTCAGGTCAACCATTCGGTTGCCGTAACATTTGCCGATCCTGACCATTGCCCCGGTCGAAATCATGTTCAGAATCTGTTTTTGCGCTGTGCCCGACTTAAGGCGGGTAGAGCCCGACAGGATTTCGGGGCCGACGATCGGCGTGATTGCAAGGTCGCAAAGCTGTGCCAAGGGACTTTGTGCATTGCACGAAATTCCGGCTGTTTTGGCGCCCCCGGCCTGTGCCTTGCGAATGGCACCGAGCACATAGGGTGTCCGCCCCGAGGCTGCCAGTCCGACAACAAAGTCAAGAGCACTTACTTTTACAGCGCCCAAATCGTCCGCGCCGCGCGCGGGATCGTCCTCGATCCCTTCCTGTGAGCTGAACATGGCGGCTGCCCCCCCGGCGATCAGACCAATGACCATATCGGACGGGGCCGAAAATGTGGGCGGAACTTCAGCCGCGTCCAGCACGCCAAGCCGTCCGCTTGTGCCCGCCCCGATATAAATAATCCGGCCACCAGCGCGAAGCGCTGTGGCGGCGGCCTCGATGGCCGCGCCAATTTCCGGCAACACTCTTTGTACGGCATGGGCAACCTTGTGATCCTCGGCGTTCATGAGGGTTGCAATTTCAAGAGAATTGAGCATGTCCAGCTTCTCGGACGCCGGATTGGTCTTTTCAGACTCCAACCCGTGCAAAGCGCAGGCAAGTTGAATCAAATTGGATTTTACAGTATCAGTCATGCTAGAATTATATATTCCCGAAGCGTGAGCGGTCAATAATAAAATATTCCTGTTTGGGGGTATTCTGTGAGGGCGAAAAGATGAACACCAACCTGATTGCCGAACTGAACAGGGGGCTTGAGGGCATGTCAGCCAGCGAGCGTGCAATCGCCGAAGTGATACTGGATGCGCCGGGTGAGGTGGTTGGCCTGTCTTCAAATGCGTTGGCAAAAAGATGCAATGTCAGCCAGTCGAGTATTATTAAATTCTGCCAGAAGGTCGGTTTTCAGGGGTTTCCGGCGCTGAAAATTGCGCTGAGCGCGGAGACGGCCCGCAGCGAAAATGCCGAGCAGATCCATGCCGGAATTTTCAGCGATGACTCGCTTGGAGCGGTGGCGAAAAAACTGTTCGCCAGCAAAATATCGGCGCTTTCCGAAACCATGAAAGCCAACCCGAACGCGATATTGGATGCAGCGGTGAGCCAAATCAGTGCTGCTGACCGTATCATGGTTCTGGGTGTTGGCGGCTCGGCACTGGTGGCGCAGGATCTGTCCTCAAAGCTGGCCAAATTTGGAAAGTCGGTGATCGCGGGTGGTGACAGCCACATCCAGCTGGCCAATTTGGCGAGCTTTGGCGAAGCGGATTTGCTGATCTCGATTTCTTATTCGGGCTCCACCCGCGAGGTGCAGGTGGCGGTGGAATTTGCGCAGGCGCACAACATCCCGGTGCTGCATATTGGCGCTTATCACCAGACCCCGCGCCCCGATGTGGTGTTGCAATGTGTGGCTGACGAAAACGTGGTGCGCAGTTCCTCCATTGCCACCCGCACCGCACAAATGGCCATTACCGACCTTTTGTTTGTGTTGTTTGTGCAAAGACAGGGAGATGTGGCCTTGCGAATTCACGACAGCCGGATGCTGGTGCGCAAGATAATAAAATAAATTATTATTGACACGACCCTTGAGGAATATTAAATTCCTGCATGTGGAACAGGGGTGGGTGACTGAGTTCTTTTTTTGCCAGCCCCAAGAACAAAATCTGTTCACAAGGGAGAACCAGACATGAAACACCATTTAACAAGGGCCCTGGCTGCTGCATTGGCATTTTCCATTGCAGCGCCGGTATTCGCCCAGACCGAGTTGAGCTTCTGGAGTTGGCGCCAGGAGGACGTGGCGGCATACGGCGAGATTATCGCCGCGTTTGAGGAAAGCCACCCCGATATCACAGTGACCTACACGGCCCATGAAGCAAAGGCCTATAACACCATCCTGACCACGGCATTGGCTGGCGGTTCGGGCCCCGATATCATTCATACCCGCGCCTATGGCAGCCTGGAAAACATATCCGGTGCCGGCTATCTGGAACCATTGGACGGGCAGGTAGACCTCTCCACTATCCCCGATACCCTGCTGCGCGGCACCACCCTGCGCTCTGACGGCAAGGTCTATTCCGTGCCTTTCGCCACGCAGACGGTGCTGGTCTATTACAACAAGGATATTTTCGACGCCAACAGCATCACCCCGCCCGAAACATGGGATGAATTCATGGCAGCGGCACAGGCCCTGAAAGATGCGGGCATCACGCCGCTGGCCAATGGCACCGCGGACGGCTGGACCATAGAAGTGGCCTCGGGCGCAATCATGCCCAATTTCTATGGCGAGACCTTCTTTGAAGAGGTCACCTCGGGTGCCACCACTTTTGATGACCCGCGCTATGTAACTGCGCTGTCACGCATGGCCGAACTGGCCCCCTATATGCCGGTTGGCTTTGAGGGCGTTGACTATGCTACCATGAAGGCACTGTTCACTTCGGGGGCGGCGGCGATGTTCATCGGAGGGTCGTGGGAGATTCCGAGCTGGCGCGATGCAGGGCTGAATGTTGGCTTCATGCCTGGACCGGCAGCCGAGGCTGGTGGCACCCGCATGGTTGCCACATGGCTTGACGGCGGTTATGCGGTCAACGCGGCTTCCCCCAACAAGGAAGCGGCATTGGAATTCATCCGCTTCACGGCAACGCCTGAATTTGCCCAGATGCTGGCCGACAAGCTCAACAATGTGCCCGCGGTGCAAGGCGCTACGCCGACCGATGATGCGCTGGCCGAAATCATCGAGCTGCAGGAGAACCAGACCCCCTACATCATGTTGGTGGCTTTCCGCTTCAACAAGCCGACCGGCTCTACCCTGTTGCAGGATGGCTTGCAGCAACTTTTGACCGGCAGCAAATCCGCCGAAGAAGTCGCGGCGGAAGTAGCAGCCGGTATAGCTGCGGCCGAGTAAGAGAAGACAAACCAGGCGGGGCGCCTGCCAGCGCCCCGGTTCTTCTATCCACAGGCGGGCGAAACATGGCAAATATTGAATTGCGCGACGTAAACAAACAGTTTGGTGACGTCAAGGTCATCAAGGATGTGAACCTGGCCGTGGAAGACAACGAGTTTGTGGTCTTTGTCGGCCCCTCGGGCTGCGGCAAATCCACCCTGCTGCGGCTGATCGCCGGGCTGGAGGACCTGACAACGGGAGAGATCCATATAGATGGAGAGCGCATTGACCACCTCGCCCCCGCCTCGCGCGGCCTTGCCATGGTGTTTCAAAGTTATGCGCTTTATCCACATTTCACCGTGGCCCAGAACATGGGTTATGCCCTCAGGGTAGCCAGGGAAGACAAGGCCAGCATCGACAAGAAGGTGTACGAGGCGGCCGAAATTTTGCAACTGACCGAGTATCTGGACCGCAAGCCCAAGGCGCTTTCGGGCGGACAGCGCCAGCGCGTTGCCATTGGCCGCGCCATTGTACGCAACCCAAAAGTGTTCCTGTTTGACGAGCCGCTCTCCAACCTCGACGCCAAGCTGCGGGTGGCAATGCGGATTGAGTTGACCAAACTGCACCGCGCCCTGAATGCAACCATGATCTATGTGACCCATGACCAGATTGAAGCCATGACCATGGCTGACAAGATCGTGGTTCTGCGCGATGGCATTGTGGAGCAGATCGGCGCGCCTCTGGATCTTTACAACACGCCCGACAACCGCTTTGTGGCTGGCTTCATCGGCTCACCGGCGATGAATTTTTTCAAGGGCAAGGTAAGCGGTGTCCATGAGGGGGGGGCTGAAATCACGCTGTCCGATGGCACGCTGATCAACTTTCCAGGCAAGAATGGCACACTGTCTGTCGGGGACAACGTCGAATTTGGTGTCCGGCCCGAACATTTCAGCATCGAACCGGGGGCTGACGGCAGCCTGAGAGGCGAGGTATATGCGGTGGAGCGGCTTGGCGGCGAAACTTATATTTACCTAAGCTCTGACAGCCAGAAAGAGATTGTGGTGCATGCTACCGGCGACCACCGGGTTGCGGTTGGCGACAGGGTGGAAATCGGCTTCACCATTGCGCAATCATATCTTTTCGGTCCTGATGGCCAGAGTGTGAGGTAGCCCATGCAAACCGCCGACTATGCCCGCGCCAAACGCGCCCGCGCCCGCAACCTCAAGCTTTGGCTGGCTTTTCTGCTGGCCCCGCCTGCATTTATCCTGATCGTTTTTGTGTTTCTGCCGATGGCCAGTGCCGTGCTTTACAGCCTTTATGACTGGGACGGGCTGGTGCGAAAGGAATTCGTTGGTCTGGATAATTTTGCCGACATTCTGTTCAACCCCAACAAAAATTCGATTCTGTTCAATGCCTTCTGGAACAACGTAAAGGTGTTTACCAGTCTGATGGTCATACAAAACGGCCTTGCCCTGGTGCTGGCCCTGCTGCTGGCCCGCAACCCGCGCGGATACCGCTTTTATCAGGTGGTGTTTTTTGTGCCGGTGATCCTTTCGACGGTGATTATCGGCTTCCAGTGGAAACTGTTCCTCAATCCGGTTTTCGGCCTTGTGAACAAGGCGTTGCATTATGCCGGCCTGTCTGACTGGGCCTTGCCCTGGCTTGGCCTGCCTGAAACCGCGCTGCCTGCAATGCTGCTGGTCAACTCCTGGCACTGGTTTGGGTTTCCCACACTGGTGTTCCTTGCCGCCATTCACCGCATCCCCAAGGATTTCATCGAGGCGGCCCGGCTTGACGGTGCATCCGAATGGCGCATCGCGCGCGAAATCATCTGGCCGCTGATGGCGCCTGCTGTCACCATCATTGTGGTGCTGACCTTCATCGGTTCGTTCAACTGGTTCGAGATCCCTTACATCATGAACGGGCTGGAAGGCTCGCCGCAAGGCAGCACCGATATGCTTGGCCTGTTGTTTTACCGTACCGCTTTTGGTTCGGTCAGCGCCGGCGGCTCGGATTTCGGCGCCGGTTCGGCGCTGGCGGTGCTGATGTTCATCTTCATCTTTATATTCTCCGTTATCGCGACAAAATATCTGACCAGTCGCGAAGTGGAACTGAGCTAGGGGCCGGCCATGGAAAAGAAACGCAACGCGGGGCTGGAAACATGGCTGATGCACATCTTTCTGGTTGGAACGGCGCTGGCCGTGCTCTACCCGATCTTCATGATGGTGATGTCCGGTTTCAAGACCAATGCCGAAATTTTCGGCGCGCCCTTTGCCCTGCCCAAAAGCTTCAACTTCGATAACTACATAGTGATCTGGAACACCACCGACGTGCCGCGCTACCTGCTGAATTCAACCATCGTCACCCTGATTTCGGTGTTTGTCCTGCTGATCACCGGCACCATGGCCGCCTATGCGATTTCGCGCTACAGGTTTCGCGGCTCCATTATGGTGTCGCTGTTTTTCCTCGCTGGGCTCATGCTGCCGCTGCGCCTTGCCATCATCCCGCTTTTCGTCCAGCTCAAGGCCATGGGGCTGGTGGATAATCTGCTTGGCCTGATCTTCATATACACCGCCATGAGCCTGCCCAGCACGGTGTTTATCCTCACCGGATTTCTGCGCGCGCTGCCCGGCGAACTGGAAGACAGCGCCCGGATGGACGGGGCATCTGAGTTGCGCATCATGGTGCAAATCATGGTGCCGCTGATTACCCCGGCAATGGTGATTGCGGGCATTTATAACGCGGTGCCGATCTGGAACGATTTCTTCTTTCCGCTGATCTTCATCCAGACACCGGAAAACAAAACGCTGGCGCAGGGACTTACCAGCTTCTTTGGCGAATACAGTGTAAATTTCGGTGTGCTTTATGCGGGACTTACGCTGGCAGCGCTCCCCTTGGTCGTGGTCTTCATCGTCCAGTCCAAACGGTTCATCGCCGGGATGACGGCTGGGGCGATAAAATAGTCATGGAATCTCTTGTCCGTGCCGCTTTGCATGGGGGTCTTTTTTACGGGGCCGAAGTTCTGGTGGCGCGGGGCGCAGACGTGCAGTTGCACAAGGCCTATGGCACGTTCGAGGGCACACGCCCGCTGATGAAAAATGCGGTTTTCGACCTGGCATCACTGAGCAAGCCTGTGGCCACCGCCAGCCTTCTGCTGGCGCTTGATCTTGCGCTTGAGAGCAGGGTATCGGCCTATATTCCGGCCTTTTCCGGCGGGGGAAAAGATGCCGTAACCCTGGGCCAACTGGCGGCCCACACCGCCGGGTTCGCCCCCACCACACGTTTTATAGAAACCTGTGAAACGCCCGAGGAGGTGTTTGACGCGTTGTTGAAACAGCCGCTGCACAACAGGCCCGGACGCCGTGTTGTTTACAGCTGCCTCGGGTATATGCTGCTGGGCAAGGTGTTGGAAACTGCCACAGGCAAAGACCTGAACAGGCTTTTCCGAGACGTCATCGCCGCACCGCTGGGGATGCATGACAGCGTTTTCCTGCCGCTTTCGCACGGCATCGCTCCGGCGCGACTGGTGCCCACGGGCAAAAGACCACACAACCGGGGAAAGGCCGGCATCGTGCATGACAGCAATGCCTTCGTTTCCGGTGGCATCTCGGGTAACGCCGGCCTGTTTTCATCCGCACGGGATCTGCACCTGTTTGCGCTTATGCTTCTGGAGGAGAACCCGCTTTTTCTGCCACACCCGATGTTCGAGTCTTATGCCCCGGCAGGCCAGACACCCCGCACGATCGGATGGGAACTGAAACTTCCGGGCGTTTTGCCCAGTTGCGGCCCCGATTTTCCCGATGGCGCGATCGGCCACACCGGGTTCACCGGCACCTCGATCTGGATCGAGCGCAAAAGCGGGCTGATCGCCATATTGCTAAGCAACCGCTCGGCCGTTAGTCATGATGGAACACTTGAGGCGATGGGTGAATTCAGGCATCAGTTTCACCGGTTGGCGGCGGGAGACCTCCTTGGCGGTCAGGCAACAGAACAGGCTTAATTATGTCACCTGAGCATATATTCGTGGCTGACGGCGGTGGCAGTGGCTGTCGTGTAAGCCTGATCGACCGGCAAGGCACAACGCTGGCCACCCTGCGCGGCGGGGCCGCCAACATAGGGTCAGATTACCCATCGGCGCAAAAAAACCTTCTGCACGCAATAGAAGAGGTCTATCATATGGCAGGCCTTCCCCAAAAGCAGCGTCAACGGGATTTTGCCCTGTTCGGTCTGGCCGGCGACGGTGAGGGGGCTTCTGCACGGCAGTTGGCAAAGGCCCTTGGTTTCGGGAAAACGCATATTGTCAGCGACATCGACATCGCTGTCGAGGGCGCGCTTGGCGATGGCAACGGTTTTGTGGTGGGGCTGGGAACCGGCTCTTTTTTTGTTGCAAGGCATGAAGGGGCTACCACAAGAATTGGTGGATGGGGGCCGCAGCTCGGGGATGAGTGCAGCGGGGTCTGGCTTGGCCTTGCAGCGTTGCGCGCCACGCTGCACGCCCATGACCGGTTGATTGACCATAGCCCCCTCACCAGCGGGATTCTCGCGCGTTTCAAAGGCTCGCCCCGCGAAATAGTACGCTTTGCCCGGTCTGCCACCTCCGCCGATATGGCACGATTTGCACCTGATATTGCCAAGGCCAACCGGCAGGGCGATCCGGTGGCTACAGAAATCATGGGGCAGGGCGTGCACCTGCTGTGCCAGCGGATTGATGCACTGTCCGAGCTATCCGGCGGCGTGGATATGTCCTGCTACCTGTTGGGAGGTCTGGCGCCGATATACGAACCTCTTTTACCACAAAACTATCGCAGCCTTTGTCACAAGCCTGCCGGAAGCGCGCTGGATGGCGCAGCGTCGCTGGCATTCAAACACCTGATCGCTGCGGACAGCGTTTCACTTTCATATCCTGCAAGTAATCGCTCATGAGTCAGCCAAACACGCTGATGCGTGCGGGAAGTCGGTGAATTACCCGATGCCGTCTCGCAGTTTCTGGAGAATGGCCTCACGTCCTTGGCCCGGCGCTTGTGATCACTTGCGCTACAATTGTAATTCAGGATTCTTTTCCAGATCGTCAAGAAGTTCGGCGATCTGCCGCCGCAACCATTTATGGGCCGGGTCTGAGTTCATGCGTCGGTGCCAGACCATCATGATCGTTGTAGCGGGCACCGCCACCGGCGGAAGAAAAATGTCCAGGCCGACTGTGGGAGCCACATGACGCGCCAGTGTGGCAGGCAGCAGGGCGATCAGGTCCGATCCTGCAACCACCCGGTAGACGCCCGAGAACACCGGTAACGTCATCACTACCCGACGCTCTCGCCCGATGCCTGCCAGAGCAACATCCCCTTGCGCCTGTCTCTTGCCGTCGGCTGAAAACAATACATGGCTGATATCGCAAAACAGGTCGATCGGAATGACATCTCCCGGTCTGACACCGGCGCTCGCAAGCCTTTGATGCCCCGAACGTGCAATGACGCAGAAGTCGGATTTGAGAACCCGTTGATGTTCCGCCCAGTCGGGCAGGTCCATTTCGGGGATCAGCACCAGATCAACATCATAGAGTGTCAGAGCCTCGAAGGGTTTGCTCGGCACCATGTTGACGAGATGCGTTCGCATTGACGGGGCCATTGCCTGCAAACGTTCCGTCAGGACAGGCATCAAGAGTTCGGCAAAGTAATCGGCCCCCGAGATGCGCAATCTGGCATCCGAAACCGCCGGATCAAAGGCATCAGGCCCGGAGATCAGCTCTTCCATCTGTGCCAGCAGGTTCCGTAGCGGCACTTCGAGTGACAGCGCGTATTGCGTCGGCTCGAAGGTCTTGCCGCTGCGAAAGAACAGCTCATCGCCGAGCGACAGGCGCAGGCGCGCCAGCGCTGCGGAAACCGCGGGTTGCGAAAGGCCAACCCGTTTGCCGGCTTTGACGGTCGAGCGCTCGTGCAAAAGTGCATCAAGCACCCGCAGCAGGTTCAGGTCGAAGGCGTTCAGATTTGTCATGCAAATACAAATAATACAAATAATCGATTTTTCATATGAATATTTTTCCGCCAATGTCGCGCAAAAGTCGGGAGGTAACCAAAAATGCAAATGAATGAGTTTTCACTTGGCCCCGGCGCGATCGAATGGGGTGGGACGTTTTACAGGACCATTCTGTCCACAAAGGCAACCGGCGGGGCGATGTCGATTGTCGATTCCGTTTCACCACCAGACAGTGGCCCGCCGCGCCATGTTCACCATGATGCCGACGAAGCCTTTGTGATCCTGACCGGCGATTGTGAATTCTGGATCGAGGGCGAGCGTTTCACCCGTGGTCCGGGGGAATCCGCATTCATCCCCCGCGGTCAGGAGCATACGTTTCGTATTGTCAGCACGATCCCGTGCCGCCACCTGGTCATCCTGACCCCGGGGGGCTTTGAGGGCTTTTTCGAGGAAATGGCCGCCGGCAAGTTCCGCATCCCCGACGACATGGCGAAAATTGCCGAGATCGCCGGCCGGTTTCACCTGAAATTCACCGGGCCGCCGCTTGGTGCATCTGATGACAACGCTTAACAACACGAGGATAAAAAGATGAAATCAGTACCGACCATGTTTCTTGCAACCGCAGCATTTTTCGTGCTTCTGGGTATGATCTGGGGCATCCAGATGTCTGCGACCGGGGACCATAGCCTGTCGCCGGCCCATGGCCACCTCAACCTTGTCGGCTTTGTCACCATGTCCATCATGGGCATCTTCTATGCCCTGACCCCGGCAGCGGCCGCCAGCAAATGGGCCAGGCCGCACTATTTTTTGACCGTCGGGTCTGTTGTTATTTTGGTGTTGGGGATTGTGATGGCACTCACCGAAAATGGAGATGTACTGGCTAAGATAGGGTCGGTTCTTGCGGTGCTGTCGATATCAATCTTCCTCGCCATGATCCTGAAATTCGGTTTCGGAGAGAACGCATAGGCACGGTTCTCCAGCGTATTTCCCGCACCTGTTTTTCGGGTCGGTTTCGACGATGAAATCGCCCGCCCGGCACAAGATGCCGGCAAGATTTTTCACCAAGTCGATGATGGAGAACAAAATGACCATTCTTAACGCCTGCAAAAAACCGGCAACCCTGATTTCACCCAGGGTGCACAGGGCTACACTGCATGGCCTACGGCGAGCGGTCCGGTTTGTAGCGGGTTCTTTGGTGGCGGTATTTTTGCTGTCGACCACGCCGGTCATGGCGCAGAATCTCGGGCTGACCATTGACCAGCTTATCGAGCGGCTGGACGCAGCGGCAGATGCCGCAGGCGCGCCGCTGGAATTCAGGGAACTGAACTGTCTGGAGAATGAAAAACCGGGCAGCCCGGATCAGAAGATCGTCAGTTGCAGCCATATGATGGGGCAGGGACGCCTGCTGATCAGTAATGCCGAGCCTGAAGGGCCATTGATCGACATTGCGACCCAGCCCTGGGGCGGCGGCGAAAACGGCCCCGCCGCCATGATGATTGCCTGGATTTCCGCCGCGATCAACGAGGGCGACCCGGCTGAATACGGCCCGGCGGCAAATGCGCTGGTCAATACGGTCGCCTCTGACGGCAACGGCAGTGCAAGCATCGGGAAGGCCGGGTTTTTCGTTCTTGATCTGGGCGGCGACCTGACCATTACCGCCCAGGCGCAATAGCAAATAAACCAACAACTTCATTTTAAGGAAGAAAAATGGAACTGTTCACGACATTTGACGGACGCATATCCCGCAAGGGATTCTGGATGGGGTTTCTGGGGATGGTGGCGATCGTGCTCATTGCCGGGTATGCCATGATATCGATCCTGCCCGGCGGCATCGTGCTGACACTGGCGCAGATCGTGGTATCTGTGGGGATACTCTATATTTGGTCAGCCGTGGTGGTGAAGCGGTTGCATGACCGCGATAAACCGGCACTGCCCCGGGCGGCCATTTTTCTGGCCCCCGGCGTTGTCATGCAGATCATGAGCGTGTTCAAGATCGGCTACAAGGCTGTTGAAGTGGCGGATGTGCAGTTCATGGTCCCCGGAGCCGCAGCAACAGCGGTGATGTGGCTGTCCATGGCCGTAGGCCTTTGGATGGTCATCGAACTTGGGTTTCTGCGCGGCACCAAGGGGTCAAACCGTTTTGGCCCCAGCCCATTGCAAGAAACAGGCCCCACCGAGATGCAGGCTGAAGCATAAAACCATGGAGCAAACGGCACAGCAGGGCGAGGAATATTTCACCATCAGCTGGGTGAAGCTGTTTGCCATTTCGGGCGTTATCGTGCTGACCGGGGTCATTGTGATGGTGGTCGGTTACTGGATGGGCAGCCAGGGCCGCATGCTGGAAACTCATGGTATAGCAACCAGCGCCGTAGTAACCGGCAAATCCACGGCCGAAAGACGGAGCGGTTCCGGGACGAGCGCTACAATCGAATATTCCGTCCGTTACCAGTTCAAGGTTGGAAGTGAACGGCATCTGGATCAAAAAATCGTATCGCGATCATTTTACGATTCGATCGAGTCCGGAGATACCGTCCCCGTTCGATATCTGGCCTCTGATCCCGCCATCAACGAAATTGAACCGGGGCGGCTCCAGATGGGTTCCCGGATTGCCATGGGGATTGGGGCTCTGTTTGTCTTGTTGGGCGGCGCATTATTGATGATGCCCAGAAAGGTCAAAAAGCCAGCGCGGGCAATTGCTGAATCCGGCAGGCAAGAGATTTCGTCATGAAATGACAACAGGAATTTTGCATGTGGCGAACCGCACTCATACAATTGAACAGGACCCAGCTTTTCCTGCTCCGCACAGGCCCGGATGGCAGGCGGCAGGCATCCTGGCGCGTCTGGGCTTTGATCTTCCTGCTTCCGGTTGTGTTCCTTGTCGGGGCCACAGCGCTTGCCTGGGACAGCTATTCCTTCATCACCAAAGCCGAGCGCACCACCGGCGAGGCCGTCAGGGTCTATGCCTGGGACGGCGAGACAAAGGATTATTCGCCCGTGTTCCGCTACCTGTTTTCCGATGGCAAGCACTGGCCAGTCCTCGCCCAACTGGAACTTTGAAATCGGTTCGCGTCACGAAATATTTTTCAACCCCGCCTACAAGGGTGACGTCAGGTTGAACAATTTCGAGCAACTCTGGGCCTTGCCGGCAACCATCGCCGCAATCGGGTTGGTGTTGCTCATTCCTTCAACCATTGCCGCATGGATCGTTCTGCGATGGCTCAAGGGGTACTCAACCGGGAGGAAAGCCGGTGCTTGAGCTTGCAGGCAGAATCTCCGGCTTCTTGAGGTCGCTTTCATGGCCGCACATTGCTGCCGTGGTGCTGCCGATTATCGCTGGCATTCTTTACGGGGGTTGGGACTGGCGCAGTTATCAGGCCTATTATGGCAGGCTTGATGCCTTTGGTGTGGAAACACAGGCGAGGATAGTTTCAAAACACACCGGCCAAGCGGGCAATGTACGTTCTCGTCCCTACTACAGAATGCAGGTTGAATTCAGCGCGAACAACAAGTTGCGCCGGGGGGTTGTGGATGTCACCCGGCGGTTTTTCAAGCGCCAGGATGCCCAGGATCGCGTGCCGATCCGCTATCTCCCGGAAGATCCGCAAATTCGCGAGCTGGATCCCGGTGTGCGCGGCAGATCGGTAAAAAACAGCATCGCCATCGTTGTCATCCTTCTGTTCATTGGCCTTGCCAATGGCGTCATGGGAGTTGGCAAGGAG
>Ga0256839_1001475_pt1 | contig 28517 bp, 39 predicted proteins | sample 354166metaG_FD_185968 | JGI IMG/M metagenome (GOLD analysis project Ga0256839, IMG submission 185968) | Hydrothermal vent microbial communities from Mid Atlantic Ridge, Atlantic Ocean - 354-166 | ecosystem: Environmental > Aquatic > Marine > Hydrothermal vents | place: Atlantic Ocean: Mid... | reverse complement strand
CCTCGCGCAATTTTTCTGCAGCCGGAACTAACCATGCGGCGTAAGCCTTTGAATAAGGTTCGGCAATCAGACCGCCGTCCTTGCGCTTGATTATTGTGTACCACGAATTAAATGCTTTCTCGTCCCCCGGGTTGGCTTTGATCCAGGCGGCAAATTCCGCCTTAGTAATGTCCACCGGGTAATACCCTGCCCCCTTTGGCTTTACAACATCACCCCAAAACGGATGGTCTTCGTCCAGTGTATCCCAAGGGCCGTAATGACGGTCAAACATTTTAAGCAATAAGTCTTTTTGAGGGTCATCGGATGCAGCTATATCGGCGCGAGTTTGCGGGTTAGTTCGCGATTCTTGGCGCAAATAAATTTCGTCCATATAGGCGGCGGCTTGGATGAGTAAATTAACCACTTGGCGCTGCTCATCATTTAAAAAACTTGTGTCCGTACCCGTTAAATCGACCGTAGCGATTTGGTCATAGCGTGCCTGAAGCGGCGAAACTTCTTGGCTTTGCGCTGCGCTTATTTGGGGTGGTGTTTTTGCTTGTTTGGCCGGGGAGCAACCCGTCAGCAAAGCGGCGGTCGCTGTGGCTATTAAAAGTGCGCGCATAATATTTCCTTTTTAGATTTGCCGCATATTACAGTTTCTTCCGCGCCAAGGCTAGGGATAATGCTCGGTTTGTAAATTATGTCGCGCCTTATGGTGCTAATTGATCAAAGGCCGCTTTGGCGTCTTTCTCCGCCCGCGCATAGGCTTTCGGTGTGGCGCCGAACCACCCCTTAAAGGCGCGGTTAAAAGCACTTTGCTGGCTATAGCCCAAACGGTCTGCAATACTGAGCAAGGATATATTATCCGCCATCATTTTCGCACATAATGTGCGCCGGGCTTGCTCTAAAACCGATCTAAAATTTGTATGCTCAGCCTGAAGGCTTCTGCGCAAACTGCGCGGGCTCACACCCAAATACTTGGCGGTTTGTTTCAAGTTCGGCACGGCATTTGACATCTCCATATATAGCATATCCGATACTTGCTCAGCCATAGGTTTGGCTGGCTGCAAATTGGCCAAAGCAACATCAAGCCGCTGGCAAATTTCTGCTAATGATTTTTCATTTGCTTGTGGCAAGGGCGCGTCAATAACCTCAACATCTATCAACATGGCGTTTTCGTCCTTCCCGAATGAGACCGGGCAATCGAATGTCTCGATGTATTTATAAGCATAGCTTGGCCGGGCATGTCTAAAATGCACGGCATTAATTTTTTTATTATGCACCCATGATAACCAGCGACCAAATATAGCATGACCAGCCATGACCACATCCGTGACCATACGGCCATATTCCGCGTCTTTATAATGAGGCTCCCAGATTAAATGGGCTTGGTCACCACTTGTTTTTAAATTGGTACGCCCCAATTGTTGGGTCAAAATTTGGTAACGGCGGTTCAGCATAATTACTTGCCGCAATGTCCCGCAGCACATAATCGCACTGCCCAACTCGTTCAGGGAAGCTGGGCGCAGGTTTGCACCACACAGCAAACCAATGTGCGGTTTGCCTGTTGTTTTCTCTGTGAAAGCTAAAATTTTAAATATCAGTTCAACAGGGTATCTTTGTTCTGACATTGGACTTTTGCCAGAACTTAAATCACCAGACCTTAAACCTGCTGTTGCACCGGGAATGAGCGCTAACAATTCGGATTGGCTTGCGCCCTGCTCAGTGCAGGAATCAATATATGATGCCAAATAACTTTCCGATACCGTATTCATATTTGCGTAAACCCACTTTGTGAAAACGTGTTGCAGTCCATGCTTATATACAAAAATACCCACATTTGGCCTAAAATGTACATTTTTTTGGCCTGTTCTGTCAAGACAGCAAAGTTTCGTTCTGTTATATGCGAGATTACTTGCAAGGCAGTAAAACAATATTGTTGCATATGTGGACGCAAAAGAGTTTCAGGCAAAGAAAAACCGCCTGCAACGGGGCGCGAAGCAGACGGCCTTTATGATCTCTTAAAAGAGATAATTATTATCTAGGGTAAGTGCGCCTGCATATCAAGCCCCTAATAGCAGTTTTTTTTAGATATATTAGCTTTTCCTAATATGTTGCCAATATTTAATCATTTTTGAGTTTTTCTAAGCATTTTTCCCGGCTTTTTTATCCCTTGCCCGCAATAATCTAAGCCGTAGCGCGTTTATTTTTATGAAACCGCCTGCATCTGCTTGGTCATAGACATCGTCTTCTTCGAAGGTGACGTGTTCTTGGGAATAGAGTGAGTAAGGGGAAGCTCGACCTACGATGTCGCAATTGCCTTTGTAAAGCTTCAGCCGCACCGTGCCTGTGACCATTTCTTGGGATTTATCGACGGCGGCCTGTATCATTTCGCGCTCAGGGGAATACCAATAGCCGTTATAAATCAGTTCTGCATATTTCGGCATTAGCTCGTCTTTGAGATGCATAGCGCCCTTGTCCAAAGTAATTTGTTCGATACCCCTATGCGCCATCAGCAAGATTGTGCCGCCGGGCGTTTCGTAAATACCCCGGGATTTCATACCGATAAAGCGGTTTTCCAAAAGGTCGAGCCGGCCAATACCGTTAGCGCCCCCAAGCTCGTTCAATTTGGTAAGCAGCGTCGCCGGGGACATATCCACACCGTCAATGGAAACCGCATCACCGCGCTCAAACCCGACCTCTATATAGGTTGCCTGGTCGGGCGCGGCTTCTGGTGACACTGTGCGCTGGTAAACAAACTCCGGCGCTTCCACCGCCGGGTCTTCTAGCGCTTTGCCCTCGCTTGAGGTATGCAACAAATTAGCATCAACAGAGAACGGCGCCTCGCCGCGCTTGTCTGTGGCAATTTCAATATCGTGCTTTTCTGCATATTCAATCAGCTTGGTGCGGGAATTGAGATCCCATTCTCTCCAAGGCGCAATGATTTTAATGTCCGGATTAAGCGCATAATAAGCCAGTTCAAACCGCACCTGGTCATTGCCTTTACCTGTCGCGCCGTGGCAAACCGCATCGGCACCAACCATGTTTGCGATTTCAATTTGGCGTTTGGAAATCAATGGCCGCGCAATAGACGTGCCGAGCAAATATAGCCCCTCATACAAGGCATTGGCACGAAACATGGGAAAGACAAAATCACGGACAAATTCTTCGCGCAGATCGTCAATGAAAATTTCTTTCACCCCGGCAGCTTCAGCTTTCCGCCGCGCTGGCTCCAATTCCTCGCCCTGACCCAAATCAGCCGTAAAGGTAACAACCTCACAGCCTTTTTCTTCCTGTAGCCATTTCAAAATTATCGACGTGTCCAGACCACCAGAATAGGCCAATACAACTTTCTTCGGATTTGATGCCATGATGTTTCCTCCTTATTTGCGAAACCACTTAGCGCAAAAGTGTTTACAAAAGCTAGACTTAGCTATAATTATTTCACTGAAAGCAGGGGAAAAATGGCACAGCACAAAACTGAAAACACACCAAAGACGGAACCTCAACAGGAACCAGACATAGAGAAGCTTGCGGCACAACCGCCCGAAACAGCACCCGGCGCGGGTGAAACCAGTGCGCCTCAGCCAGATGCTGCGCAAACGCCTCCTACGGAGGATTTGGCACCAGCACCCCAAGCCGCGCCCGGTACAATAGACACAATACCAGTCGCTGACGCAGGTGGGTTTTCATTTTCTGGCATTATGGACAGTGCCAAGGATATTGCCGCTAAAATCGGTCACCAAATTTGGGATTGGCTGACCAGTCCGGCATTTCTGGTCATGGTTGGTGTGGTTATTCTGGGTTATTTTTTGGCGCGGTATATCACCAAACAATTGGTCAAGCGGGTCGATTTTTTCCGCAAAGAGCCAAAGGACGGTAAATTACTCAGGGTCAAAAAAATCGCATGGCAACTCCGTGATCTGGTATTTCCAGCCGTCCTCATCGCTCTCTATGCTGTGGCGTCGCCTGCCTTGCAGAACATCCCCATACTGGGCCAAGACTGGTTGGTGAAAATCGCCCAAGGTTTGGCCGTAGTTTTCTTGCTCTATACGGCTATCAAGCGCTTCATTAAACATCCGCTCGTGCAAAAATTGGTAATCTGGATTGCTATCCCTATCGCTGTCCTCAAGGTATTTGGCTGGTTCGATGAGTTCCAGGCCTTCATGCAGGATGATGCAAAATTAGAGCTGGGCAATATCTCTATTCCGGCTTGGACCGTTGCCAATATTTTAATCTTTGGCTCCATCTTGTTCTGGGTTGGACGTATCTCTAATACCAAGGGTAAAGAGGTCATCCAGAAACAAGAAAGCATTGATGCGGGCACCCGTGAAGTGTTCTCCAAAATATTTGAAATGATCTTGTTTGCGATTTTGTTTGTCTTACTCATGAACATTGCCGGCATTGATTTGGGTGCACTGGTTGTTCTAGGCGGCGCCATTGGTTTGGGCTTAGGATTTGGCCTGCAACAAATCGCAGCCAACTTTATTTCCGGCATGATTTTATTGCTCGACCGCACCATTAAAATCGGCGATTTTGTTGTCTTACCTGACGGCCAAGAAGGTTATGTGCAAGCCCTCAACATGCGGTCCGCGACCGTCGAAACCACCGACGGCAAAGACATTATGGTGCCCAATGTCACATTTATTGAAAACGCCTATGAGAACTGGACCCACTCCGACCCGCGCCAACGCTATGAGGTGTATTTTTCCGTCGCCTATAATACCAATATTGACTTGCTTGAAGACATCCTCATCCCGGAAATTTCCAAACACAAAAGCGTCTTGCAAGAACCGGAAAAGCCGGATTTAGAGCTGCGCGAATTTGGCGATTTCGGCATTAAATTCGCCATAGAATTTTGGTGCGACGGCATAGACGACGGCGAAAACAAATTCACCTCAGACCTAAATTTCATAGTCTGGCGCACCCTAAAAAAACACGGCATTGAAATGCCGTTGCCGCAGAGAGAAATTCGGATTTTGAAAGATTGATATGAGCGCGGCGGGCGCTAACTTAAGTCTTTATTTCACCAAACACACCACCTGGGCGATGCGGCGCGCACGGCGATAGCTGTCGGCGCGGCGTCCGTAGTTTTCTACGGTGATAGCGTCGGCGCCGGGCTTTTGTTCCAATGGGCTTAAAACTTTGGCCAGAGACTTGGGCGCGACCGTATAGACCCGGCCACGTCTGATGCTTTCAGCGGCGACCAAGCCAATGATCTCCCCGTCTTTATCAAATACCGGGCCGCCGGATAAGCCGCCAATAGAACCATCCAATCCCCGTGAACGCCCAATTTCCGACCAAACCAGAACTGGTTCAGTCGTGCGGTAACGCCCACGCGTCAACATGCGGTGCCGCCCAATTAATTTCCCAGCTAGTTCTCCAGGCCGTCCTTGGGGGAATCCTATGAGATAGGCGCGCTCACCTATTTGTCGCCGGGTGTTAAAATCGCGGGCGAAGGGGGCGCGCTTCCAGCGCGACACCAAGACTGCCGTATCTGTATCTTTGGATATTTTTACCGCGTCCATAATTACGTGCTTTCCGCCGCCGAGCCTTAGACCCACCGTGTCGCAACTATCGACAACATGACGCGCCGTTAACCAAGTGCCCTGATTGTCTACGGCAAAAGCTGTGCCTATACCCGAACTAGGCTCATCTATTTCCACCATCAAGGCCGGATCAGTTGGCATTGCATTAGGGAGAGCGGCACCAAGTTCCGGCGGCACCATAGGCGGGATATTAGGCCTAGATTTCAGCGTAACATTGCCGATGATAATCACCAGTAAAATCAGATAAATCAGCCAGTCTGGAATATTGCGAACAATGCGCACGGCGCGCCCCTAGCCGGCTATTGCGAAAGCAAGGACAATAGAGCCAGCCAGCTTGAACGCAGCTAAAACCGTAGCCGCAGCAACTTCTCCGTCAATTATTCTTTGAGGCATGCCAGCAAATATCATGTCGGAGACGCGAAACAAAAACAATTGCAATAACGTGCTAACCGTGCCCCAAACCAATACATCCATCAAGCCGATTTTCATAACCAAACAAGCAGCCAAGGGCAAAGCCAGTCCAACCACCAAGCCGCTAAAAGAAATGGCGGCAGCGATATTATTGTCCTGTATCAATGCGATCTCTTTGTGGGGTGTCAATTTCACATACGCGGTCAAGCCGACCACATAAATCACTGCGACAAGCAAAAGGTAAAATATCAAATACGGAAAACCGTTGGCTAAACTCTCAAGTGATGGATGCATATTGTTCTCTTTTCTATCCGTCAGGTGTTTTTTTATTGTTCTTGATCCTATTTTGAATGGTATGGAATAAAATTTCAAGGCGTAAATTACGCTCGCTAAACAAAGTACATTATTGATCACAGCCCAAGAGGCTCTGCCCCCAAGGGCAGTGCAATAAAAACCCTATCATTGAGGCATCATTAGGGTGGCTTATATTTTTTTGATCTTGAGCTATTCTTATTACTATTTTTGATATTAGAATTGGTGCTTCTTGCAAGCGGGATTCGCTTGTGCCGCAAAGAAGGCGTCCCCGACGATATATACGCGTCGGTTAATTCGTGCGGCCAAAACACCGGGGGTGTGAGGGCGCGGGCTGGTCGCGGCCAAAACACCGGGGTTATTTTGTACAGTGGTTCAGGCACATAAATGTCCGGCTCTTCTTGGGCCGACTTGGGGAACATTTCCGAAAGATTCGGCAAGGCGAACTGTTTGTCCTGATTGAGACCGCCTGGTTTCGGGGGGTCACTCCAAGTTCTGTCTGCTGATTGGGCAGGGTCTACTTGTTGAGCGCGGTCTGCTTTGGGTTTTGGCGCTGATACGGTTGACCAAGGCGCAACCCCAGACAACACATCATATTTGTGCTGCCAACGCGCTATCACGGTTTCGCCGATCACCCAGCGCACCCAGGATCGCCGCTTTGCGCAGGCCAGAACCCACATTCTAACGCGCAAATTATGATTAAAGTTATATTCTTCGCGCAATTGCCGGATCAACTGCCCCAACATAAATGCGCTTTTCAGCGAAGCGTCATTGGCAATGCCGTATACGTCCAGCCCGGCTATCAGCTGGCGTACCAGCGCAAATAGGGCCGTTAAATCCAATAGGCCGGGCGGCTCAAGTTTGTTTATAGCATTCATATCAAGTTTCATGCTTGGGATAATAGAGCCGCCAATATAACCATGGATAAGTTTTTTAAAAAACCGTATGGATAGTATGAGCATGAACAATTGTTAGGCTCTAAACCAATGCAAATAACCACACGGCAAAAAAAAAGGTCACGCCGAAGCGTGACCAAAGTTTGAGGGGGAGGATGTAGCTCTCGCTACACTTTGGATATGGGAAGCCCCGTAATATTAGCAAGCTATATGGACGGTTTGTAATAAATCACTCCCCGTCTCTTACCTGTCCCATCTTGAAACACCCTTTGGTTAATCTCGGGACTTTTCCGCATTAACTGCCCAAATATGCACCACAACGACGCGTCCTACTCGCTTTATAAGAGAACAACTCCCGACATAACTGGCACAACACTTGCTCTCCTTTGGGGGGAGTGAAATTATTATTGGTATTTCCCCAAAAAGGGTGCCTAACAAAATATGAGGAAACATAATGACCAGTGATATTGATTTACATGTAGGCAAATGTCTGCGCCGCCGCCGCCGCTTGCTGGGGCTAACGCAACAAGCCTTGGGCGACCAAGTGGGTATTCGGTTCCAACAAATCCAAAAGTACGAATGCGGTGCCAACCGTGTCAGTGCGAGCCGCCTATTCGAACTGTCCGAAGCACTTAGCGTGCCCGTACAGCATTTTTACGAAGGCCTGTCCGAACACGACCCGGTTTCTGGCAAACCGGAACAAGGTGTTTTGGCACCGGATATTTTGTCCAAGAAAGAAACCATGGATTTGGTGCGGGCTTATTATTCTATGGGCGAAATGCCGCGCAAACATTTGCTGGATCTAGCCAAGTCTTTGGAGGCCACAGCCAACGCGGCTAAGCTGGCACAAAAGATGACGCGAAAATCTATGTTGACCGTCCACGGTTAATTCGTGCTAGGCTCGGCTTATGCCGAACCAGTCCGACATTGATACCCGCCTGAACGCCGCCCAAAACATGGCAGATCAGGCACGCGAATTGACCCAGCCAGCATTTGTACGCGGGCTATCGGCGGATAATAAAAACAAGACGGGCGTATTCGACCCTGTGACCAAAGCCGATAAAGCGGCTGAGAAATTATTGCGCGACTTAATCGAAACTTCCTTTCCGGGCGATAGTATTGTCGGCGAAGAATACCCGGATAAATTCGGGGATAATGATTGGTGTTGGTGTCTCGACCCCATTGACGGCACAAGAGCCTTTGTGGCGGGCGTCCCGGTTTGGGGGACTTTAATAGCGGTAAGCTTCAGGGACGAACCTATTATTGGCATTATCGACCACCCTGCCCTCGGCGAGCGCTATATTGGCCGTCTGGACAAGACCGGCGGTAAAGCTTGGCGCGTTGATGCGTCCGGCACTGCGCCCCTAAAAACCCAAATTTGTGCCAAACTTAATGACGCGGTTTTGTCCTGCACCGAACCCATGGCTATGTTGTCGCGCGGACAGTTGGCAGCTTACGAAATGATCCGGCGCACGGCACGTTTTACCCGGCTCGGACTAGATGCTTACGGCTACGCCCTGACGGCGGCGGGGCGGATTGACTTGGTCATAGAAGCAGGCCTCGCCCCCTACGATGTCCGCTCCCACATCCCAATCATCAAAGGCGCAGGCGGCGCGATCACAACATGGCACGGCGGCAATGCCAAAGACGGCGGCGCCGTAGTCTGCGCCGGCGACCCCAGATTACTGGATCAGGTATATCCGTATTTGCAACGGGCTATGGATAGTTAGTTAGCACCTACCAACGCGGCCAGAGGAAGTTTTTGGCGACTTCTGACAGGCTGGGGCGCTGCATTAAATTGTTTGTCATGCGGGTGTCCCGGTGTAGGCCGTTGACCCAATTGACGAAGTGGACGCAATTATGGCTCAGCACATCATAGCCACGCTCTCCGATTAAATCTTCGGCGCGGCGCACGGTTTCTTCTGGCTCTAACGTGCCAATATAGCCGTGGTTTTCCCGCAGCCGACCGCCAGAAAATACTGACGGTGCCACAGAAACCACCCCGCCGAAGCGGCGCGAGCGGCAAATAATATAACCGTCCCTGCCGACAATCCCCTCATGGCGCGCCGCCGGGAATAGTTGAATGGAGACGGTGTCGCCGGAGTTTTCCGCCCTAAAATCTGTCGTAAATGTCACAAACTTCTCTCTCTCTATGCACAGATTTATACTCTATGTATTATCGCTTATCAATAAGTAATTGCACATCTTACGCTTCAAGAAAATTTGACAGTGCCAATATTACTCACCTATAATGTGATCATGGGAGACACATATGAGCGACGAGACACAAAAGCCAGACGACGGCGAAACCCCGGCAAAAAGTAAGATCAAAGTTGCCGTTAGCAAAACCGCCGAGGTCGCCGATAAAGCCAGCAATGCTGCCGACCTTGCTAATAATGCGTTTGGCGCAGTGAAGTGGGTGGCAATTGCTGTTGTCATGCTCACGGTTCTCGGGTTTGGCTATGGTGCCTATAAATTGGTCACCAGACCCGTTGTTGCGGTCACGGATGCCGCAGGAAAAATGGTCGACGCCGCCTCTGAGGGAGCGGGTGCCATCAAAGACGGCGCAGGCAATGTCATCAACCGTCTGGCTATCCCAACGCAGGATCAAGTCGCACTGGATGCCCTAGCCGAGGCGAGTTTTACGCTCTTACACAATTACCCTGTTACTAAGCCGGACGGCATGAAAGAGCGTTTATTTCGGGCTACAAATTTCGGGGACAGCGAGAAAAAAGTGTGCAAAATGTCCGTCAATTTTGGCGGCGGCGATCTGGACGCCTATGGCGGCGCAAACAATGAAGACTATGCCAAGTCCAAATCACTGGGTTCAAAGGATAATCGTCTCATCCGTTTTATCCTCAGAGCCGGGCGCGACGATATTCCTATGAATGTAGTTTGGGATAATGATGCCAGCCACTGGCAAATGAAATGGCGCCCCACAACGGTCAAAAAACCGCTGGACGATACCACAGCAGAAGCCCGTATATTTGATTTGCTCCGCAAAATACAAACACAGTGCAAGGGCGGCGCATAACCGGCTTGAATATACGCCGCCGTGCAATGTTTAGGTAACAACCAAAACCAACCCGTCTTTACCCACATCAACCTTAACATGGTCACCGTTATTGACCTTGCCTGCCAAAACTTGCCGCGCTAGTTCGTCTTGCACGGCTTTTTGGATGACGCGTTTTAGGGGTCTGGCACCGAAAGCTGGGTCATAGCCTTTTTCGGCAAGCCATGTGCGAGCAGCATCCGTTAGCTCTATGGTTATATCTCGGTCTTTGAGCCAGCCCATTAGGCGTTTGATTTGAATGTCTACAATAGTGCCCATGACCTCTGGCTTGAGCCGCTCGAACAACAATATTTCGTCGAGACGGTTGAGGAACTCGGGACGAAAATGGGCTTTCACTTGTTCCATTACGGCTTCGCGAGCCATATCAACATTATCATCATCACCGAGGGCGACGAGAAATTCTGCACCGATATTACTGGTCAAAATAATCACACAGTTTTTGAAATCAACCGTGCGTCCCTGTCCGTCGGTCAAGCGCCCGTCGTCCAAAACTTGCAACAGCACATTGAACACATCCGGATGCGCTTTCTCGATCTCGTCGAACAATACCACCTGATACGGACGGCGGCGCACGGCTTCGGTGAGCATACCGCCCTCGTCGTAACCCACATATCCAGGCGGGGCACCGATGAGGCGCGACACGGAATGTTTCTCCATATACTCGCTCATATCTATGCGGGTAATGGCTTGATCGTCGTCAAACATAAATTCGGCCAGCGCCTTGGTTAGCTCGGTTTTACCAACGCCCGTAGGCCCTAAAAACATGAACGAGCCAATGGGTCTTGCGGGATCTTTTAGCCCTGCCCTAGCCCGGCGCACTGCATCCGATACGGCGGCCACGGCTTGCGCCTGCCCGACCACGCGCTTGGCCAATACGTCTTCCATAGCCAGTAATTTATCCCGTTCACCTTCGAGCATTTTCTCCACGGGCACACCCGTCCACCGCGCTACCACAGAGGCAATCATATCGGCATTGACCACATCGGCCTCAAGTGCCGTATCGTCTTCATCAACTTCTTCGGCGGCTTGTAATTGCTCTTCCAACTGCGGGATTTCCACATGCTGTAATCGGCCTGCGGATTCATAGTCACCGCGTCTAACCGCGTCGGCCAACACATTGCGCGCTTGGTCGAGTTTTTCTTTCAGCTCGGTCGCACCAGCCAGTTTGGCTTTTTCCGCCTGCCAGCGTGCGGTCAATTCTTTGCTCTGTTCCTCAAGCTCGGTGATTTCTTCTTGGCGTGTAGCGAGCCGCTCTTTGGACGCTTTATCTTTCTCTTGCTTAAGGGCCTCGACTTCAATCCGCGCACGCATTAATTTTCGGTCTATTTCGTCGAGCTCTTCGGGCTTGCTATCCACCTGCATTCTTAAACGAGATGCGGCTTCGTCCATCAAATCGATGGCTTTGTCGGGTAAAAATCGATCGGTAATATAGCGGTTTGACAGATTAGCCGCCGCGACAATAGCGCCGTCAGATATACGGATACCGTGATGAACTTCGTATTTGTCCTTGATGCCGCGCAGGATAGAGATTGTATCCTCAACGCTCGGCTCGTCGACAAATATGGTTAGGAAACGCCGCGCTAACGCCGCGTCTTTTTCCAAATGCTTACGGTATTCATCCAGTGTGGTCGCGCCGATACAGTGCAGTTCACCCCGTGCCAATGCGGGCTTGAGCAAGTTGGCTGCGTCCATAGCCCCGTCAGTTTTGCCCGCGCCGACCAGCATATGAATTTCGTCAATAAACAAAACGATTTTGCCGTCAGCTTTCTCAATCTCTTTGAGAACTGCCTTAAGACGTTCTTCAAATTCACCCCGGTATTTTGCCCCTGCAATCAAAGACCCCAAATCCAAAGACAACAAGTCTTTATCCTTAAGGCTCTCCGGCACATCACCATTGATAATGCGTAAGGCCAGCCCTTCGACAATAGCGGTTTTACCGACGCCAGGTTCGCCTATCAATAAGGGGTTATTTTTAGAGCGGCGCGATAAGACCTGAATAATGCGGCGAATTTCTTCGTCTCGGCCTATCACCGGATCCATTTTTCCGTCGCGGGCAGCGGCGGTCAGGTCGCGAGTGTATTTCGAGAGCGCCTCATAAGCATCTTCAGCGCTTTCGCTGGTCACAGGTTCGTCGCCGCGTAGATTGCTAATAGCGGCCGCAATGCGCGAAACATCGACGCTCGCGCTCTCCAATAAAGCTTTCATATCTTTATCCGCGCTCAGGATAAGCGCTAAAAACAGACCCTCAACAGTCACATATTTATCGCCAGACTTTTTAGCGGCAGATTCGGCGACGGCAAATACCTTGCCAGCCTCTCTGCTTAAGCTGAGGTTGCCGACACCGGAGCCGCCCACAGCCGGGGTTTTCCTGAGCAATTCTTGAGCGCCAGATTTAAGTGTTTGCGCGTCAGCCCCAGATGTGCGCACAAGGCTGGTCACCAAGCTTTTCCCGTTTTGAGCCTCCTCGTCCAGCAATGCCGTCAAAATATGGGCTTGTGCCACTTGTTGGTGCGAACGCTCCAAGGCCAGCGACTGCGCCGCCTGCACCACAGCTTTGGCCCGATTGGTGTATTGTTCAATGTTCATAATAGTCTCCACTTCCGGCACGCCCGGCATAACCCAACACGCCATAAAAATTCGCTGTTACGAACTATATGGGTGTGATGAATATTTGTGCAAGTGCGACGTTTTGGCGGAGTGGATTTATTCTAAACCGTGGCGGGAGTATTTGCGTAACGATTCCACCTCAGATTAAGTTTATAACCCGCACCATCATTACCAAGCCGCAACACTCTAACTGAATTCCCGCCTTTCTCGCCTGCGCAGGTAAAAGCGATTTATTTGTGGAGGCAGTGTTCCTTAGAAAATGTGGTTCCTACCGAACGCCCTTATTTTGCCTTTGCCACATAGGGCATGCCTGCGAAGATTGGGTTTAGGTATTTGTCTTTGTTGCCTTCGGTCCAGCTTTTTATGTTTTTTATGCAAAAGCTGCGGGATTCGGGGGCCTGGTTATTGCGCTTGCGGGCGGCTTCATCGCGTTCAAAAGCTTTGATTTCGGGCAGCGAGGTAGCGCGGCTCTTGGCGCAGGCGCGGACATTTTCGGACGCCGCTCTATCCGGCATATTAATGAATTCGCGGCGGTTATAGGCTTTGTAATTTGAGGTGACGGTGAAGCCATTTAGATATTTTACAAACACCATACGGCGGTAAGCCGGATTATCACTTGGCCCGGTTTCTATGAGAATGGTCGGGCTTATATCTCGGTTTTGCGCATTCGCTGTTAAGCCAAACAGGCTGAACCCGCCAAATACTATACTGCCAAGAATCATAGTTTTTACAAAGTTTTGCACGCACACCTCCACAGTTCAGTGCCCAATATCGGGACACCCCCACTCATTATAGCAAAAAACCCGCCAAAGGGGGCGGGTTTATGCAGTGATTATTTGACAATATTAGCAAATATTCCGCCAAGTTGTTAGGTTTTAGCGGCTTAGGCTTCAGCTTTTTCCTCGGCTTCAACCCGGGCGCGGTCGCCTGCGCCTTTGGCCGTTTCGTCGCGGTCTACAAATTCGATAACCGCCATGGGCGCGTTGTCGCCGTAGCGGTAGCCAGCTTTCATAATGCGGATATAGCCGCCTTGGCGGTCTTTATAACGCGGCCCAAGCACGTCGAACAATTTCTTGCTCATATCGACGTTGCGTGTGCGGGCAATGGCGATACGGCGTGAACCGAGGTCACCTTTTTTAGCCAAAGTTATTAGCTTTTCCACGAACGGACGAAGCTCTTTGGCTTTTGGCACAGTGGTTACAATCTGCTCATGCTCAATCAAGCTAGAGGACATATTGGCGAACATCGCTTTACGGTGCGAGCTTGTTCTGTTGAGTTTCCGGTGGGCAATGCGGTGGCGCATGGCTGTATTCCTTATTCTTGTTTCCCCTTATGGGACTTATTATTAAAAATGGTCGTCGTATTTTTTAGCCAGCTCTTCGATGTTTTCAGGCGGCCAATTTGGCGCGTCCATACCGAGGTGCAAGCCCATAGCGGCCAACACTTCTTTGATTTCGTTCAAAGATTTGCGGCCAAAATTCGGAGTGCGAAGCATTTCTGCTTCGGATTTCAAAATCAAATCGCCAATATAAACGATATTATCGTTTTTCAGGCAATTTGCAGAGCGCACAGAAAGCTCTAGCTCGTCGACCTTGCGCAAGAGTGCAGGGTTGAAGTCTAGCTCGTCTTTTTCTTCGCCGCGACCAATGTCTTCCGGATCGTCGAAATTGACAAACACCTGGAACTGATCTTGCAAAATACGCGCAGCAACAGCGATAGCATCCTCGGGCGTAACCGCACCGTTGGTCTCAACGTCGATTAGAAGCTTATCATAATCAAGCACTTGACCTTCGCGGGTATTTTCAACGCGGTAAGTGACGCGTGTTACTGGACTGTAAAGCGCATCAATACTGATGAGGCCGATGGGCGCATCTTCTGGACGCGATTCGGAAGCCGCTACATAGCCTTTGCCCGTGTTGACGGTCAATTCCATGCGCAGGTCTGTGTCCCCGTCCATGGTACAAATGACATGGTCAGGGTTTAAAATCTCTACGTCAGCCGTTTCTTCAATATCGGCACCTGTTACGGGGCCTGCACCAGATTTTTTAAGGAGCAAACGTTTAGGCCCTTCGGAATGCATACGCACAGCTAGGCCTTTCATGTTGAGCACGATATTGGTGACATCCTCGCGCACACCCGGAATAGAGGTGAACTCGTGGACAACGCCGTCGATCTGGATAGATGTAACGGCAGCACCTTGTAAGGACGATAGCAAAACGCGGCGTAGCGCATTCCCAACTGTCATGCCAAAGCCACGCTCTAGTGGTTCTGCGATAATCGTTGCTTGTCTTTCAGGCACTTTGCCAGGCTCAACTTCAGGGTTGATCGGGCGGATAAGTTCTTGCCAGTTTTTTTCAATCACGGTGGACCTCTTGATTAAAGGTTTGAATTAGGGACTAAACGCTTCTCTTAAACTCTGCGGCGTTTAGGTGGACGACAACCATTGTGCGGAATTGGTGTAACGTCGCGAATAGTGGTAATGGTTAGGCCAGCGGCTTGCAGCGCACGCACGGCGCTTTCGCGGCCAGAGCCTGGGCCGTTTACATTAATTTCGAGGGTTTGCATACCGTGGTCTTGCGCTTTGCGCGCCACTTCTTCGGCAGCAACCTGCGCCGCATAGGGCGTAGACTTACGAGACCCCTTAAAGCCCATGGCACCAGCTGAACACCAAGCAATTGTATTGCCTTGAATGTCTGCGATGGTGATCATTGTATTGTTAAATGTCGCATTGACGTGCGCGACACCTGATGTGATATTTTTTCTATCAGCGCGGCGGACGCGACCCGGTTCTTTAGCCATTTTGACCTATCCTATTTCTTCTTACCAGCAATGGCCTTAGCAGGGCCTTTGCGGGTACGTGCATTAGTATGTGTACGCTGACCACGAACGGGCAGGCCACGGCGGTGACGAAGACCACGGTAATTACCCATGTCCATCAACCGCTTGATATTCATTGAAGTCTGGCGGCGCAAATCACCCTCAACCAAATGGCTATCGGAAATCGCATCGCGGATGTTGGCAATATCAGCATCGCTAAGATCTTGCACCCGGCGCGTGTCTTCGACGCCGACCTTTTCGCAAATCTCAACGGATTTCGCTGGGCCAATGCCGTGAATATATGTTAGCGCGATAACGACGCGCTTATTAGTTGGTATGTTTACACCTGCAATCCGTGCCACAATGGCTCTCCTTTAATAATCCTAAACCTCGGGAACTGTTTTACAAATGAAAGCACGCCGCACATGAAAAATCACACGTCCGACCCGTATTTCAACAGATTCCGCGAAAGCGGGTAGTTATATCCTCTTAGCCGCCAAGGTCAACCTTACAATTGCTCTAATTTGCGACTTTTTACTGTTATTCCTCAAGCTGAATTCAGCCGCCAAAAATTTTCTTCCACCACGGCTTCGCATTCGTCTCTATACCGGTTTTTTGCATATCCAACACCTGCTCTATGGCATCTGCAACTGTATCTATTTCTGCAAGGCCGTCCACTTCGGTCAACTTACCTTGTGCCGCATAAAAAGGCAATAAAGGTGCCGTTTGTTTATGGTAATTCGCAAGCCGTATTTTAAAGCTTTCCGGGTTGTCATCCTTGCGGCCTTCTTCCTTAAAACGCTTTTCAATACGTCCCAATAATACATTGTCATCTACGCAAAGCCGAATAACGCCGTCGACTGCTTGTCCCCGCGCCTTAAGCGTTGCGTCGAGCGCCTTGGCCTGCTCAACTGTGCGCGGGAAACCGTCAAAAATAAAGCCGGGCGCATCTTTTTGCGCGTCCAATTGCTCTTCAATCAAAGCGATAACGATTTCGTCTGAAACCAAATCACCTCGGTCCATAATACCGGCTACTTTCTTGCCAAGGTCTGAACCAGATGTCCGTGCCGCGCGCAACATATCGCCAGTGGAGAGCTGTATGAGGCCGCGTTTCGCCGTGAGGCGCTTTGCTTGCGTTCCTTTACCAGCCGCAGGTGGGCCGAACATTACGATATTCATGTCACATACTCCCCTTTAAGTACCTATTGCAGCCACTACTTCTTACGTCTACGACCCATACGGGATTTCTTAATTAGGCCTTCATATTGGTGCGCCACCAGATGAGATTGAACCTGCGCAACCGTATCAAGGGTCACGGAGACAACAATCAACAAAGACATGCCACCGATAAGCATAGCCACACTGGGCGGAATTTTACCACCAGTTTGGGCAATTGCGAATTCCGGCAAGACAACAACGAAAGCAACATAAATGGCCCCAATAAACGTCAACCGATTTAAGACATATTTCAGATATTCAGCGGTACGCGCACCAGGGCGTATGCCAGGCAAAAACCCACCGTGTTTACGCAAATTATCAGCCGTGTCTTCTGGCTTAAAAACATAGGGGACATAGAAGAAACAGAAGAAAATCACCAAAACCGCATACATGACCAAATATGTTGGAGAGCCGTAGCCTGTCTGAGACAGAATTGCCCGCACCCAGCCAGGGGAATCTTCAGCAATAAAGGTTCCCGCCGTCGCAGGAAGCAATAAAATAGAAGAAGCAAAAATCGGCGGAATCACGCCTGCTGCATTTAGCTTTAATGGTAAGAAAGAACTATCACCGCCAAACATTTTACCGCCCGCCACTTGACGCTTGGGATATTGCACCAACAGCCTACGCTGCGCCCGCTCCACAAAAACGATCAAGCCAATTAGGGCAAGCCCCATAACAAGAATAATGACCATCAAGCCACCGGATAGCGACCCGATTTCGTTCAAGTTAAACACCTGAAAAATCGCTTTGGGTAGCTCAGCCACAATACCAGCCAGAATGATTAGGGACACCCCATTGCCAATACCGCGTGCCGTTATCTGCTCACCCATCCACATCAAAAACATGGTGCCGCCGACCAATGTAATCACGGCTGTGGCCTCAAAGAAAGCACCCGGATTGTAGACAAAACCCTGGCTTTCAAGAAGTCTTGCGATACCAAAAGCTTGGAAAGCCGCCAAAAACACCGTCAAATAGCGCGTATATTGGTTAATCTGCTTCCGCCCTTGCTCGCCGTCTTTGTCAAGCGCGACAAGAGTGGGGATAGAGCCTTTCATCAGCGTCATAATAATCGACGCGGTAATGTAAGGCATAACATTGAGAGCAAATATGGCCATACGCTCAACCGCACCACCAGCAAACATATTCATACGGGTCAGGAGTCCTGCCCCACCGCCAGCTTCACCGCCGACTTTAAATATCTCTGCATAGGCGGTCATATCAACGCCCGGAACAGGGATAAATGTACCGATACGATAGACAATCAGAATCATTACAGTGAACAAAAGCCGCTTTTGCAATTCTTTGGCCTTACCAAATGTGCCGAAGCTTAAATTCTGTGCTAGCTGTTCTGATGCAGATGCCATTTTGTTTTCCCTTTTGCAATAGCCCCTCATATGGGGAGCCAATTACAAATTTAAAGGTCTCGTATTAGAGATCTCCAAGCATTTTTTCATTTTGTGCCAAAAGATAGTAGAAGATAACCCGGTTTTTCAAACGGTCTTTCTTCATTTGCTCGCAGACGGCCATAACTTTAGCGTCCAGATCAGCATCATCACCCTTAAGACTCAATTTCTTTTTCAAGAAACCATCACGTACCGTAGTGCGCTCTTCTTCGTCCGTACAGGCAACAAATTTACCGTCGCGGCTGTTCAGAGCTATACCACAATAATTAACGATCTTGCGCACAACGTCTTCGTCGGCTTTTGCGTCATATTTTTTTACAGCTTCCCAATAAGGAACGTGACGGGCAACTTCATCTTTCTTGGCTGCTTTCTTTGGAACTGCTTTTTTAGCCGGAGCTTTTTCTGCTTTTGGCGCAGCAGCTTTTTTTGCAGCTGGTTTAGCGGCTGGCTTTTTAGCTTTTGGCTTCTCTGCTTTTGGGGTAGCCTCTTCAGGCTTAACAGGCTTGGCGTCGGAAATCGTGACAGAGCCTTTGGCTTTTTCAATGATTTTCTGTGCGCCAGGGGTTGCATAGGAAACCGTCAAGTTTACCGCAGCAGACAATTTGCCCGTACCAAGCAAACGCACACCATCATGGGCGCGGCGGATAACACCCGCAGCAACCAATGCATTGGCATCGATGTCTTTTTTCAAATCAAGCACACCCGCTTCGATGGCTTGGCCCAAGCGGCGGATAGACACTTCCGCAAATTTCTTGCGGTTAGGTTTGTTAAATCCGCGTTTTGGCAAACGCTTAAAGATAGGCATTTGACCGCCTTCAAAACCCTTAATCGCCACACCTGAGCGTGACTTTTGACCTTTGACACCACGGCCACCGGTTTTGCCTTTGCCAGAACCAATACCGCGACCAATACGTCGGCGGTTTTTGGTGGCACCTGGATTGTCATGTAGTTCATTTAAACGCATCATATTCTCCGTACGCATTCCGACCATTTCTGGCCAACCAATTAAGGTGGTTATGCTTCAACTATTTCTACCATATGTGCCACTTTGCGGATCATTCCGCGCACTGATGGTGTATCTTCTAATGTTCTTTGTTTGCCAATCCGCCCCAGACCAAGGCCAACCAATGTGGCGTGCTGATCTTTTGGACGGCGGGTCGAGGACCCTGTCTGGCGAACTGTGACTGTTGCTTTTTTAGCCATAATACTTCTCTTTACTCTTTATTTGCCTATTGGCGGGAGCCTATTAGACGTCCGCGCTATCGCCTGCTGTTGCCGAATCGGCACCATCACGACGACGGCCAACAATATCCCCAACTTTCTTGCCGCGTTTTGCAGCAATCATACGTGGGTTTTCTTGTGATTTAAGCGCATCAAATGTTGCCCGAACCATGTTATATGGGTTGGAACTACCTGTGGATTTCGCCACAACATCCTGCATACCAAGGCTCTCAAGCACGGCGCGCATTGGACCACCAGCAATAATGCCAGTTCCCGGAGGCGCTGCACGAAGCAGCACTTTACCTGCGCCGTGGCGACCTTTGCAATCATGGTGCAAAGTACGACCCTCACGCATAGGCACGCGGATCAAGCTTTTGCGCGCCAGCTCTGTACCTTTACGGATACATTCTGGAACTTCTTGGGCTTTACCCTTACCAAAACCAACTTGGCCTTTGCCGTCGCCGACCACAACCAGAGCAGCAAAGCTCATATTGCGACCACCCTTAACGGTCTTGGCTACACGGTTAATGTGTACCAGTTTCTCAGCAAATTCGTCCTGCTCATCGCGGTCGCGTTTACCTCTTTTATCATCACGGCGTGCCATAACGTCTCCTAAATCCTACTAAAACTTGAGGCCAGCTTCGCGAGCGGCCTCTGCTAGAGCCTTAACACGGCCATGGTATAAATACCCACCCCGATCAAAAACCACTTGTTTAACACCAGCTTTTTTCGCCCGCTCACCGATTAATTTACCAATGACCGTTGCGGCAGCTACGTCTGTGCCCTTAGATTTTTTCAAATCTTTTTCCAAAGTCGATGCAGATACGAGTGTCACACCTTTGCTATCGTCAATGATTTGGGCAGAGATGTTTTTCGAACTGCGGTAAACCGACAGACGTGGTTGGCCATTCGCATTTTTCTTGAGGCGGCGGCGCACACGCTCGGCGCGGCGTTTCAATTTTTCTTGTGCTGTTTTCATCTTACTTCTTCTTACCCTCTTTCTGACGGACAAATTCGCCTACATAGCGAATACCTTTGCCCTTATAAGGTTCTGGTTTTCTGTAGGAACGGATTTCCGCAGCCACTTGACCAACCATTTGTTTGTTAATGCCGGACACGTTAATTTCGGTCGCTTTGGGGACAACAATAGAGATGCCCTCGGGTGCGGTGTAATTAACTTCATGTGACAGACCGAGCTGCAAAGACAATGTAGAGCCTTTCATAGCAGCCCTGTAACCAACACCGCGCAGCTCAAGATTTTTTGTATAACCATTGGTTACACCTTCAATCAAATTTGCAATCATAGTGCGGGACATGCCCCACATAGACCGCGCTTCTTTGGTGTCATTTACAGGTTTAACCGTAAATTGATCACCGTCTAATTTACCAGTTACGGCAGACGGCATTGTAAATTCAAGTGTGCCTTTAGACCCTTTGACGCTAACAGTTTGACCATTTTGGGTCAAAGTAACGCCAGCCGGCACAGTTACAGGATTTTTTCCAATACGTGACATATCGTACTCCTAAGATACCTGGCAGAGAATTTCGCCACCGACATTTTCGTCGCGGGCAATATTATCTGACATCACGCCCTTAGGCGTAGAAAGGATTGAAATGCCCAGACCATTACGAACCTGTGGCAAGCTTTTCACGGATGAATACACCCGGCGACCTGGCTTGGAAATACGCGAAATATGGCGGATAACCGGCTCACCTTCGAAATATTTAAGTTCGATTTCAAAATGTCTGAAACCGTCTTTTTCGATGGAAGCATAACCGCGAATATAACCTTCGCTTTCAAGAACGTCGAGCACACGACCACGCAAATTAGATGCAGGCGTATCGCATTTCGATTTGCCGCGCAAATGCGCATTTCTAATGCGGGTGAGCATATCACCGAGGGGATCACTAAATGACATATTATCCTCCTACCAGCTTGATTTTGTTAGACCCGGCAACAAACCTTGCGAACCAAGTTCACGAAGGGCGATACGGGACATTTGCATTTTACGGTAATAACCGCGCGGACGACCAGTAACACGGCAGCGATTACGCACGCGTGTTGGTGCAGAGTTGCGCGGCAATTTAGACAGCTTAAGCTGAGCGGCAAAGCGCTCTTCCACAGGCAGGTCCTGATTGCGGGCTATTGCCTTTAATTCAGCACGTTTGGCGGCGTATTTCGCGACCATTTTTTTTCTTTTCTCATTGCGCTCTACTGCGCTTACTTTTGCCATTTTTTTCTCCGTTGTTGCGAGCGGCTGGCTCGCTTTGCCCACTGCGTTAGTTTGATTTACTTCTTAAAAGGAAAGTCAAACTCGGCCAGTAGTGCTTTTGCTTCTTCGTCTGTTTTCGCACTGGTACAAACAACAATGTCCATACCGCGAATTGTGTCCACTTTATCATAATCGATTTCAGGGAACACGATTTGCTCTTTCAGACCCATGGCAAAATTGCCATTGCCGTCAAAACTCTTTGCGTTCAGCCCGCGAAAGTCTCTCACGCGCGGGAGCGCGATATTGGTCAAGCGGTCGATAAATTCATACATAGTGTCGCGGCGCAACGTGACTTTAGAGCCAATATTCATACCTTCGCGCAATTTAAATGTCGCAACAGATTTCTTGGCAATCGTCATAACAGGTTTTTGACCCGTGATCAGTTCCATATCCGCCAAAGCAAATTTGGTTTTCTTGCTGTCGCCAACGGCTTCGCCGACGCCCATATTAACAACAACTTTGGTTATCTTAGGGATTTGCATATCATTTGTGTAGCCGAACTTTTCTTTCATCATAGCGCGTGTCTTCTCGCGGTACTTCTTGGCTAGTCTTGGTTCATATGTATCAGTCATCGATCACTTCTCCTGAGCGTTTGGCTACGCGCACTTTTTTGCCGTCTTTAAGCGTCTTAAATCCAACCCGTGTCGGCTTGCCGTCTTTCGGGTCAATATGGGCTACATTCGAGACCGCAATCGGCGCTTCAAATGTTTTGATCCCACCCTCAGGATCTTCCTGGGTTGGCTTGACATGGCGTTTGACCATGTTGATGCCAGCAACCAGAACCCGGTTTTCTTTGGTGAATACCCTTAGGACTTCACCTTTTTTGCCTTTTCCGTTCTTTAACGATCCGGAAATAACCTGGACGTAATCGCCCTTTTTAATCTTGGCAGCCATTACAGAACCTCCGGCGCTAGAGAGATGATTTTCATTTGGTTTTTCGCACGAAGCTCACGAGGAACAGGGCCAAAAATCCGTGTACCGAGCAATTCGCCGTTATTATTGACAATAACCGCAGCATTGCTGTCGAAGCGAATAACGCTTCCGTCGGGACGCTGGATGTCTTTCTTGACGCGCACAACTACGGCACGGCGAACTTCACCCTTTTTAACCCGCGAGCGCGGCGCGGCTTCTTTGATGGAAACGACGATAACATCGCCGACGCTGGCATAACGACGGTGTGAACCGCCCAGCACTTTAATGCACTGTACGCGCTTGGCGCCGGAGTTGTCAGCAACTTCCAAATTTGTTTGCATTTGTATCATAATTGGCCTCTTAAATAGTCCACTTGAGTAAGTTTTACGGCGGTCAAAGACCTAAGCAGTTATTACTTCCCAGCGTTTTAGCTTTGATTTTGGCGGACATTCGCGAATACGAACCTGATCACCTGTCTTGAATTGGTTGTCCTCATCATGTGCATGATATTTCTTTGATTTACGCAAAGTCTTTTGCAGCAAAGGATGAAGGTAAGTACGGTCAACCCGTACCACGATGGTTTTTTGGCCTTTATCACTGACCACAACACCTTGTAATATTCGTCTTGGCATGGCTTATCCTACTTCTTCGCTTCGGTTTTAGCGGTGTTTTTTTGTTCCCGCATAATAGTTTTAACCTGGGCAATGGCGCGGCGCACAATACGAATGCGAGCCGGCTTTTCCAATTGGCTTGTTGCCTGCTGGAAGCGCAGATTAAATTGTTCTTTTTTAAGATTAACCAGCTCTTCACCCAGTTGATCTTCGCTCATATTGCGTAAGTCTATCGTGTTCATGATATTTTCCTACTCGCTCTACTGTTCGCCGGGTCTGGTGACGATTTTACACTTAATCGGCAGTTTAGCTGCACCAAGCGCCAATGCTTGACGAGCTGTCTCGTCGTTCACACCGTCGATTTCAAACATGATCCGACCCGGCTTCACTTTAGCCGCCCAAAATTCTACACTACCCTTACCTTTACCCATACGGACTTCGGTTGGTTTTTTCGTCACAGGCACATCTGGGAAGATCCGAATCCACACACGACCAGCCCGCTTCATATGACGGGTAATGGCACGGCGTGTCGCCTCGATCTGGCGCGCGGTAACGCGGCTAGGCTCAAGAGCTTTCAGACCATATGATCCGAAATTAAGTGCAGTGCCGCCTTTGGCCATGCCTTTAATCCGCCCCTTATGGGCTTTGCGAAATTTTGTACGTTTTGGCTGTAACATGTCTTTATTTCCTAATTAGCGGCGAGAACTCTCTCCGCCCCATTCCTTATCTGCCGCGTCCACGGCCACCTTGTGGGCGACCACCAGTGCGTTGACCTTGCGGACGCCCGCCGCCGCTTTGCTCGGCAATGCGTTTGTCGTGGGCATAGGGATCGTGTTCCATGATCTCGCCCTTATTGATCCAAACTTTGATGCCGATAATACCCATTGTCGTCATAGCGCTCGCTGTCCCGTAATCGATGTCAGCACGGAGCGTATGCAGAGGCACACTGCCTTCTTGGTATTGCTCATCACGAGCGATTTCGATACCGCCGAGGCGACCACCACACTTAATCTTGCAGCCAATTGCGCCCATACGCATAGCCGTTTGCAAAGACCGCTTCATAGCGCGGCGGTAAGACACGCGGCGCTCTAGCTGCTGGGCAATACTGTCGGCAACAATTTTCGCATCGATTTCAGGCTTACGCACTTCAACCAAATTGATGAACAATTCACCGTCCACATATTTTTGCAATTTGGCGCGCAAACTTTCGATGTCCGCACCTTTTTTGCCGATAACAATACCCGGGCGTGCCGTGTGAATTGTGATACGACAAGTTTTGTGCGGACGCTCAATGATGACGCGCGAAATAGACGCTGCGGCCAATTCTTTGAAGATATAATTCCGCATGGTCAAATCGGCGTGCAGCATATCACCATAGTCATTGGTGTTGGCGTACCAACGAGATTCCCAAGTCCGGTTAATTCCGAGGCGCAAGCCAATTGGATTTACTTTCTGTCCCATTAGGAAGCCTCCCCTTGCTCGGCACTTGGTGCGCGAACGATGATTGTAAGCTCTGAAAACGGCTTTAAAATTTGCGCACCGCGACCGCGCGCCCGTGCTTTAAAACGTTTCATAACCAGATTTTTACCGACAAACGCTTCCGAAACAATCAGATCATCAAGATCGAGACCGTGATTGTTTTCCGCGTTAGAGATTGCAGAATACAGACATTTGTACACGTCTTTTGCAATCCGCTTACGGCTAAATGTCAAATCGTCGAGCGCAGTTTGCACTTTCTTGCCGCGTATCATTTGCGCAACAAGGTTCAGCTTTTGCGGACTGGTACGCAACATACGGACTTTTGCCATAGCTTCGTTGTCCGCGACGCGGCGTTTATTTTTCTCTTTGGACATCTCTAGCTCCGTTTCGCTTTTTTATCACCGCCGTGGCCGTGATAAGTGCGTGTCGGTGAGAACTCGCCCAGTTTGTGACCAACCATATCTTCGCTGATCAACACCGGAATAAACTTCTTCCCGTTATAAACCTGAAATGTCAGGCCAATAAATTGCGGCATCACCGTTGAACGGCGCGACCATGTTTTAATCGGTTTTCTACGGCCTTCAGCGTGAGAAGCCTCTGCTTTTTTCAGCAGATACCCATCAACAAACGGACCTTTCCATACAGAACGTGGCATATCTAATCCTTAGCGTTTCTTTTTCTTGTGACGCGAACGGATAATAAACTTATCCGAAGCTTTGTTTGAGCGCGTGCGCGCACCTTTTGTAGGCTTACCCCAAGGCGTAACTGGGTGACGACCACCGGACGTCCGCCCTTCACCACCACCGTGTGGGTGATCAACTGGGTTCATAGCAACACCGCGAACTTGCGGGCGTTTACCAAGCCAGCGTTTGCGGCCAGCCTTACCAAGGTTTATGTTCATGTGATCCGGATTTGAAACCGCACCAATTGTTGCCATGCATTCCTGGTGGATCAAGCGGACTTCGCCGGACTTGAGCCTAATTTGCGCATAACCAGCATCCCGACCAACAAGCTGGGCATAGGCACCAGCAGATCGGGCGATTTGGGCACCTTTGCCGGGCTTCATCTCGATATTGTGGATAATCGTTCCAACCGGAATAGAGCGGATCGGCATTGCATTGCCCGGCTTAATATCAACCTTTTTACCCGCGATAACCGTATCGCCTTTGGCGAGACGCTGGGGTGCAATGATATAGGCTTTCTCACCGTCTTTATACTTAAGAAGCGCGATAAATGCCGTCCGGTTTGGATCGTATTGCAGATTAACAACCGTCGCAGGCACGTCAAATTTGCGGCGCTTAAAATCAATGATGCGGTAAGACCGTTTATGTCCACCACCTTGGCGGCGCATAGTGATACGGCCCGCATTGTTGCGCCCGCCACTTTTACTCAGACCTTCGGTCAAAGCTTTTTCCGGCTTGCCCTTATAGAGCTCACTGCGGTCAACCTGTACTAATGCCCGGCGCGACGGGGAGGTTGGATTATATGTATTTAACGCCATGTTTTCCTCCTACAGACCGCTAGCAATATCAATGACGTCGCCGTCTTTGAGCGTAACAATCGCTTTTTTGATCATTTTACGACGCCCTGCATGACCGCGAAATTTCTTGGTCTTGCCTTTTTGACGAATCGTATTCACGGCTTCCACCGTCACTTTAAACAATTGTTCAACAGCTTCTTTAATTTCAGGCTTTGTGGCCGCGACAGGCACTTCAAAAACCACTTGATTGTGTTCGGACAGAATTGTTGCTTTTTCCGTGACAATCGGCGCAACAATTGCATCGTAATATTTAGCTTTCATGCTCATGCCCCCGCTCCTTTAGAAAGCCGCGCCTCTAAATCAGAGACAGCCTGCTTGGTCAACACCAATGTGTGACGCCTCAGAATATCATAAACATTCGCACCCTGTGACGGCAATACGTCAAAGTTCGGAATGTTGCGCGCAGCTTTTGAGAAGTTCTCGTCAACAGATGAACCACTAATAAGCAATGCGTTTTCAAGACCTAGTTTTGCTAAAGATTTTTTCAAATCTGCGGTTTTTGCAGCCTTCATTACGGCATCGTCAAGAATGATTATTTCACCAGACCCTGCCTTAGCAGACAAAGCATGACGCAATGCCATCGCCCGAACTTTCTTAGGTAAACTATGGCTATGATCACGAACACGAGGCCCATGCGCTTTACCACCACCACGGAACTGGGATACAGACCCGTTACCGTGACGCGCAGTACCACCGCCCTTTTGACTACCAATACGCTTGGTTGTTTTCTTAACATCACCACGCTCTTGCACGAAATGCGTACCAGAACGGCGTTTTGCCAATTGGTAACGCACCATACGGTGCAAGATGTCTTTGCGCGGCTCACAGCCGAACACAGCTTTGTCCAAGGTCACAGACCCGGATTTCTTCGCTGCTAATGTTTGCACATCAAGTTTCATGACTATTCTTCCTCACCCGATTTTTCTGGAGCAGGCGCAGGAGCCGCTTTAGCTTCCGCTTCTGGTTTCTTTTCTGCTGCTTTTAGAGCCTCACCTATCGTAAACTTGCCTGGTAATGGTAAATCAGCCACTTTAGCGCCCTTAACGGCATCACGGATTTCAATCCATGTCCCTTTTGAACCCGGAACTGAACCGCGTATCAAAATAAGACCATCTTCAGCATCAGTACGGACGATTTCAAGGTTTTGCGTAGTCGTGCGAACAGCGCCCATATGGCCAGCCATTTTCTTACCTTTGAAAACCTTGCCCGGATCTTGACACTGACCGGTCGAGCCGTGGGATCTATGCGAGATAGACACACCGTGGGTCGCGCGCAAGCCACCAAAGTTATGACGCTTCATGGCACCTTGGAAACCTTTACCAATGGATATACCCGATACGTCAACCTTTTGGCCAGAAACAAAGTGGTCTGCACTCATACTTGCGCCGACCTCAATCATATTTTCGCCCGCGACACGAAACTCGACGAGTTTCATTTTAGGCGCAACTTTAGCTTTCGCGAAACGTTCGCGCTCAGCCTTAGAGACACGCTTCGGCTTGGCTGCACCTGAACCCAGTTGCAAGGCGGTATAACCGTCGCGCTCTTGGGTTTTTTGAGCAACAACCTGACAGCCCTCAAGCGCCAATACGGTTACAGGCACAACCGCGCCTTCTTCCGTAAACACTCGGGTCATGCCAAGCTTTTTGGCTAAAATACCAGCCCGTTGAGATTGATGTAACATCGGCCTACGCTCCTAACTTAATCTCGATATCAACACCGGCAGCCAAGTCGAGCTTCATCAGCGCGTCCACGGTTTGCGGGGTTGGATCGACGATATCGAGCATGCGTTTATGCGTGCGAATTTCGAATTGTTCACGGGACTTCTTGTTCACATGCGGTGAACGGTTGACCGTAAATTTTTCGATGCGCGTCGGAAGCGGAATAGGACCGCGAACTTGCGCGCCTGTCCGCTTTGCCGTGTTCACAATCTCCTGGGTCGAATGATCCAGAATTCTGTGATCGAAGGCTTTTAGCCGGATGCGTATATTTTGACGTTCCATAATCTTCTTTTCCTGTCTTCAGGCCGATATCACTTTAAACAATAAAAATGGGCCGCCCCCAAAAAGGGAATGCGGGCAACCCGATAACTCTACTCAATAATTTTACCAACAACGCCGGCACCAACTGTGCGGCCACCTTCGCGGATGGCGAAGCGTAGGCTTTCTTCCATTGCGATTGGTACGATTAATTCGACATTAATGTTCACATTGTCGCCC
>Ga0256839_1001474_pt1 | contig 28517 bp, 26 predicted proteins | sample 354166metaG_FD_185968 | JGI IMG/M metagenome (GOLD analysis project Ga0256839, IMG submission 185968) | Hydrothermal vent microbial communities from Mid Atlantic Ridge, Atlantic Ocean - 354-166 | ecosystem: Environmental > Aquatic > Marine > Hydrothermal vents | place: Atlantic Ocean: Mid... | reverse complement strand
CGCGCGGGCTACGACGCCCGCGAGCCACGCCGGCGGCAGATGATAACCGTCGCCGTCGGCGTACCGGTGTTCGGCAACCCGGAGCCGGGCTACACGGCCTCGGTGTGGGTTGCGGCGCCGGCGGTCCTTGCGGGCGTCCTCGTGGAAGCGCTGCGCTTCCACGAGAGAACGGGAGAGCCGGTAGTCCTCTCGGGGACGGTGGAGTACATCCTCGCCGTCCTCGAAGGGCAGAGGAGGGCGCTATGACTGTGAGGAGGGACGGACGAATCTTCGAGAACGAGATAGCGCGCACCTCGCGCGCTATTGAAGACGCATTTTGGAGCGGTCCAGAATGCGTCTGGAACGAGGTGGAGAAAGCGCGCCGGAAGCTCCGCGCGCCGGACGACGAGGATTCCGTCTGGTGGGTGGAGTTTCCGGCCGGCGAGGTGTGGAACCTCCCGCCGTCGCCGGGAATGCGGTCGCGAATTGAGATCGTGCGTGGACGGCCGGACCGGCGGGACAAGTTTAACGCCAACGGGCTTGAAGGGATGTCCAGATACCGTTGCCCTGGACTCCTCAGCGCCCTCGTCATTGCCTCGCACCTGGCGGCGTGGCGCCGCCAGGGGGCGTGGGAGGTGCGGAGATGACGGCGTGGAAAGAGTTCAAAATCAGCGTTCCGTTTCTCTACGTCCACAAGAGCGACGGAACGCTGTTCACGTGTGAGCAGCCAATTGCTCACACGTACACGATCCGCCGGACAACGACATCGATATTGATTCTCAACGAGTCCGGCGATTCCGGCGCGCTCCACGTCCACGTGCGGAGTAATGGGACGTGGTGTGCCGGAATGATCAGAACCCCGAACTTCGACGACGAGGACGAAGTTCGGGCGTTCTGCCGCGAGCTCCTCAGCGGGGCTAACATGGACAGCCCGATTGTCTCCGCGGCGCTAAAGGAGCTCATGTCGAAGCGCGACTGGCTGCGGTACAACGGGGATGCCTGTTGGTACTGCGGCGAAGTCGCGCGGATGAGCGAAATGACGAGAATCGACGGCCGTCTCTACTGCGCAGAGTGTTGCGTTGAGAGGACAGCCGTCTTCGTTAAGAACGAGCGAGTCGAAGCACCGTGTGCGACTGTCGTGTGCGCGTGGTGCCTCGGAATCCTTCCGGCCAAAGATGCGGCCGTGTGCGTGCTCTGCGCCCGCCCGTTCTGTAAAGACCACCTGGACGAGCGGGCGAGGCTGTGCGCGGAGTGCATGGAGGATAACGGCCTCGTCGTGACAGTCTGTTGCGGGGCCGTTGTTCGTTGGAATGATGCGCGCACCTGTGTCGTGTGCAACGGCGTGCGCTGTCAAACGTGCGCCGGCGACACAGAGGCGTGCGGACGCTGTGAGGAGGCGTTGGAATGGCTCGAATCGACGATTTCCTGAACAGCTTTGAAAGCGACCACGTCGTCACGTTAGATGACGTGGCTGCCTGGGAAAATGAGTTGTCCGAGCGCGACGCGAGCTACGCCTCGCGTGTCCTCGTGGGGTGGACCGTGCACGGCGCTCGGCGAGTGGTCAGGGCACATAGACGACGTAAGCGCCTGTTGGATGCGCTCAGCCGCGTCTTCGACGACGACGAGAAGATGGATTACGCGATAAGGTTCGCATTTAGGAGCGATCACTTTGTTGACTTCTGCAACCTCTCCGCAGAAGAAGCCGCTCTTTACGTCAGAGTGTGGCTTGAGTACGCGGAGAGGCCGGACAGGGTTGGGTCGTGTTACAACCCGAGCTCCGGCGAGACGGTCGCCTCCGTCCGCCTTATAAGGGCGACTGGGGGCGGCTGGTGGGCGTTAAACACACTCGGACCAGAATGGGCATTTTACATTGAAGAGAAACGCCCGGCGCGCATGCGCCACACCGTCCGAGGCGTTCTGACGCTCGCCATCAAAGACTTCAATGGGAAGCCAACGAACAGGTTTCTCGCCTCCGTTGGGAGGCTGAAATCCGTTCGTTGGCGGGCGGCTGCGCGCCTTGTGTTCAGAATGCGCGGTTGGGAGGAAGTCCGCCGCAACGAGCTCTCGTTCTGGAAGCGAGTCCGAGAGCTTGCCACGGCGGAGTGGAACACGTGGCCGCAGAACGAAGCTGTGCGGCTTCTGTCCGCGCCGTATCTCGCTGCGGCCCTGTGTCCACCTGGTGACATTGCACTCGCCAGGGTCGCCGCTGAGGCAGCATTTCGCCTTGGCGAGAAGTACGGCCGCCAGGTGGAGCCTCATGACAAGCTGTGGAAAGCGAACGTCGCCGTGACGTTCGCCAGGAGAAGACTAAGAAGAAAGGAGGATGAAGATGAGGCGGCGCATGTGGGGACGTAACCCGAAGACTGTCTCCACGGACGCAACGGTGGGGACGGTCCGCATCGATCGGAAGGTGTGGGACGTTCTCCGTGAGCTTCACCAACGCCTTCCGCACGTCGAGTTCCTCGTCGTCCTCTACGGACGGCGACTCGGCAGTGCGGAGTTCACTGTGGAGGAGTTCTACGTTCCTCCACAGACCGTAACGGCTGCGTCCGTCGAGCCAGACATGCGCGACGTTCCAGAGTGCATGGCTGGTTTTGAGCAGGTCGGGACGTACCACTCCCACGTGAACATGAGCGTGTTCGCGTCGGGAACTGACCTGCGCTACCTTACGTCGTCGTTTCCCATCACCCTGGTGGGGAACAACGACGGCGAGGTGGCCGGATTCGTCGCCGAGGACGTCAACGTCTTTGGCGATAACTACCGGCTAGTTGCTCGGCTTGAAGTGCACGTCGAGCGGCCGAAGGAATTGCTGGAGGCCGCCATGACGGCGGCGACGAGAATAAAGGTGAAGAAAGGAGGATTCAAGTGATAGCAGAAATCAAGGCAGTGATTCGCGGCAGACGCGTCGTTGTCGAGGGGGAAGTGCAGGTGAAAACGCCGTACTTCCTTCACGAAGTCCTGTGGGATGCCGTAAAGCGTCCTATGATATACGACCGTGAGGCCGGCGTGTTCAGAATATCCACATACGCCGGCAAAGACGACGCCTCCCCGGACGACGTAAAGCGTCTTTTTGAAGAGGTCGTTGATGACGTGAAAGAGCTTTCTGACGCCATCGACGCCGTCCTCAACGACGTTGGTGTCCTGGCGGCAATAGCCCTGTACAAGGAGGTGCGCAAATGAAGAGCAGACCTGTGTTCGACAAAAACGGACGCATATATGGCGTTTACGTGGACGGATTGTTCGTCCACGTTGACTTTGTCGGCATGAACCGGCTTGAGATTAACGCGCCGAACGCCGACTTTGAGCTCCTGGCGCGGAGAGCGAGGAGCCTTGTTCAGCGCGCCAGGGAGGTTAAGCGCGAAGTTTCCGACGCGCTGGCTGACATTAACAACAAGTACAAGCCTATCACCACAAGCGCTGCCTTCAAAACAGCTAACGAGCTTTACGTAAAAATAGACACACCTGCGGGTCACGTGGGCACTGTGTATAGCCGACGAGCACGTTCCCCCGTGCTCACAGTCGGCTATACGCGAATAGGCGTTACTGCTCCCCCTTACGACCGCACCATCTACCTCGCAGACTACGACTTCGACGTGAGATTGATTGCTGACAAAGTCTCGAAAGCTGCCGAGTCATGCGCGCGCATTGTCGTTCACCCAGTGCGCGCGTGGCTTGCACGTTACGACTACATTACGCCGGTCCTCGATGAAGTCGTCGCCCACTTGCACAGTGAGGTGGGCGGCGATTGGAAACATTCGCTGTCCGGCGGGAAGATCAGAATTTCCGCGCGGAACTGCGGCAGGGTGGACACGGAGAAGGCCGTGTGGGGAGGGGCGCAAATCTCCACAACCGGCGACCTGTCGTTTGACGTGTTCTCGGCCGAGAACGAGATACGTGCTTACACCGAGTGGTTCCTAAAGCAAACCAGCGAGTCGTTGGTGCAGGCCATTGGCGAGCGCCGGCGGCTTGAGGAAATCAGAAGAATACTTCAAGAGGAGGTGTGAGATGGTCGTCACATACATTGTCTGCGGTAGTGAGGGCTGTGATCGCATTGCCAAGTTCTCGGAGGCAATCTCCGAGGACAGCGGCTGGGTATACGAGCCGCTCGGCCAGGGGCGGGCGCACATTCGCTGCCCAGAGCACGCCGGCGAGAAGCGCCCCCCGAGGTGGCTCGTCGTCGTCGAGCCGTGGGATGGCGAGCGAGAGCTCTTCGGCCCATTCTTCGTCAAGGAACGGGCACAGGACTTCGCTCGCGAGATTGGAATGTGCTCTGACGCGAAGTCCGTTCGCGTCAGAGCGTGGAGTCGCGTCTTCGGGCACAAGGTGCCCGTTACTGCCTGGGCGGCAAAGGTCAAGCCGCCCAGGGAGTTGTGAAGCTGGTTATTGCCTGGCTGAGAGGAATTGTGCGATTCCTCTCAGCCAGGCGGTACGGGAAAATTGTGCTGACACGCGAAGAGTGTGTCAGCATTGTCGAAGCAATTCTGGGAGGTAGCGAAGATGAGGTTGAGTACTGACGTTCTCTTAAGAGCAGTACGTGCCGCCGTCAGAGTGGAAAACGCCTACTGTGACGGTGGAGAGCTGTACGATTCATATGTCAGGATCAACAGTTTATTCTCCGAGTTCTCGATTGTGTTGAGAACTCGAAGAGTGCGCGTCGGGATTATCGTTCAGGGGGAGAGGGAGGACGTTGACGGCACACTGGACGATGCTGTCGAGCTCTTCCCGTACCACTTAAACCACGTGGTACGGGCCGTCTCCCCTGTCCTCAGCGGCGGGACGGTAAGCGTGTCCTACAGGGAGGATGCGTTTATCGTCAAGTCCGAGGAGGGCATTGTGTCTGTGTTCGCACGGCCATACACAGAGTTATATATGAAAACCGCAGTGCCAATGCGAAGTCCAGATATCATAACTAATCGCGTATCTGATCTTCAACGTGGTCCTGCTCCTGAAGCCGTAGTCATGGCCAGGAAGGCTGTGCGCGGCTTGCGAGCGGAGACTGTACGGGTTTGGAATCTCGCCCGAGAGGACGTAGTTGAGGCCACGTGCAAAGACGGTATAAGACTAATTGTAAGGGAGGTACACTGATGGGACGGCGAAGGAAGACACCTAAGTACGCAAAGCGTATTAAACCTATCGCCCAGGCTGTCAGCATATCTCGGCGCGGTACGCCGCACATTGGGCGACGTGATGACGCGCTCCGCCGCGCGGAGGAGGAGATTCGCGAGTTAAAGGCCGCGCGGTCCAGGGACGAAAAGCTTGCTGAGGCGGCTGATGTCCTCTACTACGCCTCGCTGTACATCCTCTCGAATGAGAAAAACGGCGAGGTGGACGAGGAAGTCTACATGCGCGCAAGGAGGCTTGTTAATAGAGCCCGAAAACTGTCTGGCGCGAAGCTCAATGAGATTCATACTGCGCTTCACGCGAAGTACAGGTCCCGCGTGGAGCACGGGAAGGACGAGGAACGCGAGCTCAGGGAAATTCGTCGCGCTTTGCGGCGTAGGAGGCGGCGACCTTGGTGAAAAGGAAAGATTACGAAACAGTGAGAATCGACTATGCGCACTACATCCTCATCGACCACGCGCGGAGAGAAGTTGTTGCGGTCATGGGCGATGGGAAGTGGTGCGACAAAACGGCTAAGACAGCGAAGTATGTTGCCAACGTGCGCGGCTACAAGTTCATAGTGAGGGGAGTTAAGCCATGAAGCTCTGCGGGTACGATTTCGTGAAAGTTGGTGAGTTCGTAGGGAGATACGTCGAAGAAATAACCCCTGTTGAGGGTGTTATTGATCACATGCTGGCAATTGTTGCTTGTAGGGACACGGAATACGAAGTTATAGTCTACGGCACTTATACAATGAGTTCTGTCAAGATTAGTGCCGTTAACGGAGGTGATGACGAGTTCGTAGTACCTGTTGGACCAGCGCAGGTGATGATCGCTGCGCACCAGCTTGCGGACGCGTACTACGTGAGAAATGTCGAAGTAAAGGGAAACGATTCGTCAATTACAATACAGACGTGGCCATTCACGCTGCGAGTGGTGAAAGCGGAGACTGAAGACTACATGAAGGCAGCGAAGATGGCCTTGTCCTTAGAGAACGACGTTGATGTTCAGAACGTAGACTTGTGGTCCACGAAGTCATTGGAAAAGTCCATACGGGAGAGAATAAAGCAGGCTGGAGGCAGTATCAGAAGGACTGACGAGATGGTTGTACAGCTATTCGGAACTGTACACGTAGACCTTAAGAAGCTATACCGAGTTGCCCGTGCTTACAAGAGGTCGCGCGTGGAAGAGGTCTACATACGCCCGACGTTCGGCGGCAATGGGATTCTCATCTGGGGCAGCCCAGGAGGGAGCGTTAGACTGCGAACGGTGATCATGGGGGTGCAGAATGTTCCTGGGAGCGTTCGTGTCCAGAAGTAGGAGGAAGGGAGTTGTCACTGTTCGGGTGTACGCCAGGACGCGTGGGGTCAAGTTCCTTCCGTCGGGGTACTCTCCCACGGAATTCCGCGTCGTGTACATGGGCCGTGGGGCGTTCGTTGACGTGGCGAGGATTCACATGGCGTCAAGCCCCACGTGCGTTGTTGTCAGCAGGAGGGGATCGTCCGTGTCTATCGTCGTCCGCCCTCCTGGTGACGCCACACTGGACGACGTGCTCGACGATGTAGTCATTCCGCTGGAGAGTGAGCTGCGCAAGCGCCTTCGCGCGCGTGTTGACATTATACCTGAGAGAGTGCGGACATGATAGAGCTCTACGACCACCAAAGGGAAGTTGTCGAACGGGTGGAAAGGTCCAGCCGAGTACGCGTCCTCCTCGCCGATGACACGGGCACGGGAAAGACGATGACGGCTATTGCCTCGGTTGAGGCATTGGGCGACGATGCCTTTCCTGTGCTCGTCGTCTGTCCGAAAGCTGTCGCTTACGGGTGGGAGGAGGAGTGGAAAAGATACAACGGGGGGCGAAGAATCTACGTTGCTGTGGCGCCGACTCCAGTTAGAAAGCGTCTCAAAATTCTGAAGGAATGCTCCGTGGACGTTCTCGTCACGAATTACGAGACGCTTCTAGGAGCACAACCGGCGTTCTTCAAGGCGTTGCCGTTTAGAACAGTCGTGTTCGACGAAGCACACAGGCTGCGCAACGGAACAACGAAGACACACAGGCGTTCTGTCGCCCTTGGAAACGCAGCGAAGAACGCCTTCCTCCTCACAGCAACACCTGCTGAAAGGCGCCCTTCGGACTACTGGGGTCTCCTCGCTGTTCTCAGACCAGACCTCTACACGAGGAAGCTCCGCTCGTGGCGCAACATGGTTGCCCAGTACGAAGTGGTTGACCAGTACTGGCGGTTTATTGCACCGAAGCGCGGGGCCTCAGAAGTCCTGGCAAAGGAGGTCTCATCGTCGTGTCTCTACTTCTCCAGGAGGAAGGAGGACTGCATCGACCTTCCCGACTTAACGGAAGTCGTCGTGAAGGTTCCATTCAACGGCCGCGCGAAGGAGCTGTACGTTCAGCTCTGTCGCTACGGCGTGGCGCTTGCTTCCGGTGACGAGCCCATTGTGCCGTCGAGCGCCTTAAGTCTTATGCAGCGGCTCAGACTCCTTGCGGAGACGTGCGCTGTGGATCCCTTCAACGAGAATGACGAGGGCAACAGCAAGCTCGATTACTTGAAGCAGCTCATGGAAACCGTCGATTGTCCCGTTGTCGTGTTCACCGAGTTCGTGCGCGTTGCCGACTGGATTGAGTCGCACCTTGGAGCGTACAGGGTTGTTCGCATCACAGGACGAGAGGGCGCGCACGAACGGCAGGTAGCTATTCGCGAAGTTCAGGAGGGTCGGGCGGAGTTCTGCCTCTGTACATACGGTGCCGGTGGGGAGGGCGTCAACTTGCAGCGAAGTCACCACGTCGTTCTGTTCGGCCTACCTCTCTCCCACACGAAGTACCACCAGGCCATTAGCCGTGTATACAGGGCAGGAACGAGAGTCCCTGTAACTGTCCACGTCCTCAGCCACAAGGTTCCGAGGTTAAAGGGCGTATTGGACGTTGAGTCGAAGGTGTTTAGGCTGATAAAGGCGAAGAAGAAATTCCACGTCTCTATGGTTGAGGCGTGGTTAAGGGAGGCAATGGGCGATGAGACAGCTTAGAGATTCACGTGGAAATCCACTGAAGTGGACAAGGCGTTTCTACGCCAGAGGGGAAGACTTAAAGAGGCGCGTCTACAAGCCAGACGTGCAGGACGAGGTACGACTGGACATGTTCTTGAGTACGTCGTGGCTTCCAGACGATGTAGTTGTGCTTCTCCTGGGAGACATATTCCTTCTCCAGGGCAGTATAGAGGAAGCTGTGCACGAGTACATCAGGTGGAGGAACGACTTGGAGGGCTACACGTTCAAAAAGCCGCGAATAGTGCCTGGCGCCGTCGAATTCGACGTGGTAATAGCCGGCGAGAAGAACAGAGTTGGCGTCGTGGCGCTTCCGTTCGGCACCATAGCGAGTCTTAGAGACTTCCTCGACACATTCGCCATACCGCCATTTAAACTCGACGAGCACATCATAACGCTCGTGACGGAGAGAGAGCTGCGCAACGAGAAGAACGGGAGGAATGGCTATGCTGTTCGGAAGAATTAGATGTGCTAGCTGTCCGAATCCCCTTGGAGGCATTGCGGCATGTGAAGTTGTTGGCGACCCGCACGTTATCTTCGTCGGTGAGGCGCCAGGACGTACAGAGGCGCGCACTGGCCGCCCATTTTCTGGCAGATCAGGAAAGCTCCTCCGAGATGCAATTGCGAGCGCGGACGTTGACGTTCGCGTTGGCTTTGTAAACGTCGTATCGTGCCAGCCGCCGAGGAACAAGATAAGCTCTGAGCTCGTGGAGAGCTGTAGGGGCCTATTCGAGGCTCGCATCGAGACGTTGGGACGACATCCGCTCTATGTAGCCCTCGGAGCGACGGCGGCACGGGCGTTCGGACTCAAGGGAAAAATGTCCGACCTGGTAGACACTGTACACAGCACTCCTTATGGCGAGGTCTACGTCCTCTACCACCCGGCGTACATCCTGCGCCGGGGAGGCAACAGGACGTATGTGGAATCAGTGAGAAGGGCACTTAAGTACGCATTAACCAGGAACACCAACGAAATCATATGCCGTGAAGTCCTTGAGCCTAACTATGATATTGCTTCGAGCAGAGACGAAGTTAGACAATTTATAGACTCGTCCGACATCATCGCCGTAGACATTGAAACGAGGGGGAATAATCCCTTCGACCCAAACGATTCGGACATTACTGTTGTAGCCCTGTATTCACCTACGGTAGGCAAAGCGCTTATAGTCCCTCACGAGATAGCCTATGCAGTACGCGAGTATTTTGGCGCTATCGTTGTGCGGGGGAGAACAGTCTTCCACAACGCGAAGTTCGACATTCGGTATCTCAGGGGCAAAGGCTTCTTCAGTTGGAGTGATGTGTTTTCCAATGCTGAGAACGTGGAGGACACAATGTTGATGCACTACGTCCTATACGAGGACGGCGTTGAATATGGGAGCTCTGGAAGGAAAATGGAGAAGGGCTCCCATAGTCTAAAGGCAATTGTCGCCAGACACCTTGGCGTGCTGTACAGCTTCGATTTCGAGGAGCACTCGTGGAACAAGCTGTGTGAGTACGCAGCCAGGGACGTTATCGCGACGTGGACATTATTCGACAGGTTCTCGAAGGTGATGGACGTATACGACAGGAAACTGTACGCTATGCTAAAGCGGGCGAGCATGATGCTCGCTGCGGCGGAGGAGACCGGCGTGGCCGTTGACTGGGAAGAGTTGGAAAGACTTCGGAAGAAATACGTCACAGTAGCCGACATGGCTACTGCTAAAATGCGACGTGTTATCAGGGACAGTTCACTTAATCCACGATCAGTCGTACAGGTTAGACGAGTCCTCTACGAGACGTTTGGTATCAACCCAGTAAAGACCACCCAAAGCGGAGCGCCGTCAACAGATGCCGAATCCATAGCGCACATTGCAGATAACGTTGACGACGCCGGCGTGCAGGAGTTCATTGGCGCACTCTTGGAGTTCCGCACCGCAGACAAACTCCTCTCCACGTACATAAGGGGATTTCAGAAAAGAGCGTGGCGCGACGGTCGGATTCATCCGTCCTTTCACCTCACGGGAACTGTCACCGGTCGGCTGAGCTCTTCAAACCCCAACATGCAGAACGTGTCGAAACACAGTTTAGTGGGAAAGGAGCTGCGGGGTGCGTTTGTAGCCCCAGAGGGACACGTTATTGTATCCGTTGACGGCAGCCAGATGGAGCTGCGCGTGTTCTCGTGGCTGGCGAACGACGAAGCTTATGCGGGCCCAATACGTCGAGGCGAGGACATACACAGCGCGACGGCACGTGCAATTTACGGCGCTACATTTGACAGTGCAACGCCAGAGGAGAGAAAGATGATGCGAACGCGCGCTAAGAGAGTATCATTTGGCGTTCTCTACGGAATAGGGCCTGAAGGACTTGCAAAGCAAATTAACGCGTCTGTTGACGAGGCTAAGGCCATACTTGACGCCTACTACGAAGCACACCCGGCCGTGTTGGAGTACAGGACACGACGGATAGCAGAGCTCCTTGCAAACGGGCAAGTTATTACTCCGGCGACCGGGAGGAAGAGAAGGATACAGCACCTGCCGCCAACGGGCTCGAAGGACTGGGAAGACCTTCAGAAGCACATATGGAACGCGGAGGTTCAAGGTCTCGCCAGTGACATCAACCTCACGGTCGCTACGAGGTTAAATGAAAGGTGGTACGGCAGAGGCGTGCGCATCTTCGCGCTCATCCACGATTCAATAGAAGCTTACGCGCCGGAGGAAATAGCCGTCGAATACGCGGAAGACGCGGTAGCTGAGTTCACCCGCGTTGGTGAGGAGATGACCGGAGGCTACATACCCTTTGTTGGCGAGGCGGAGTTGGGTTATAATTGGGCAACTTTGAAACCGCTTGAGGAGTGGAAAAATGCCCAGGAAGAAGAAGCAGCAACGACAGCCTAAAGCGCTGAAGCGCAATCCCAACCCCGATAAGCTGAGCGAGGGAGAGCAGTTTTACGGCCGGGTATGGCATCTGGTCGGCGGCTGGAGGGAGAAGAAGTTGACCTACGTCGGCACGCGCCAGGTGCGTACCGGGTACATGTACGTTGCCAGGGACGAGGAGGGCAATGAGTTCTACTTCAACGCCGGCACGTGGAATGTTGTTCCCAGACGGTGACGTGCAGACAGTCGTCTGCATCGATCCTGGCAAGCACGTTGGTGTAGTCGTGCTCGTGGTCAATGACGACCACTACACGACATCTACTGTTGAGCTTGATTGGAGTAAGCTCGACGACAGAAAAGTTCTCTATGCGCTCGTCAACCGCGCAGACACTGTTGTCGTTGAGGACTTCGTGCCGGACTACAGAACACCGTACTTGAAGGGCAAACGCCTCTGGGCTGTCGAAGTGATTGGCGCTACAATTGCCCTTACAGACCTACTTAACGTTGACCTAGTGCGCGTCCTCCCTCAGAAACACAAGTCAATAGCTGCGGCTGTAGCGCAGAGAGTTATTGGTAAGCCAACGTCGAACCGCCACGCTTTCGACGCAGGTAGGTTGGCCACGTGGTGGCTCGTCTCTGAGCGTAAACACCCACAGGCGTTGGAGATAGTGAAGACGTGTATAGGCGAATCGTAGAGACCTTACAACTCAAACGCCTGAACTACTTGGGCATCATAGGAGATGAATATCTTCCTGTCCTGACGTTTCCTATGCAGGCGTCAGGAAGTTGGAAGAGGACGTTTTTGAAGGGAGTCCCCGGCAACGTTGTCGCAGAATTCTCCAGGGCGGCTCCGCCCCACGTTAACCTCACAACGTTGACAGCCGTTCTCCTGTTGCTCTACGTAAAGTCGCCGGAAGTGAAGTCAGTGGTTGACGTAATAGCTGAGCACATGATCTTAAGTCCACGATACCTGAAACTCGATGAATTCCACCGCCGAGTAATTATGGCGTACAGGAGAGTAGAGGACGAGGAGTTACAGGAGCTTGCGACTTACATCAAAGCGCAAATGGAGTGATGATATCTGCCGCTTGTCGTGGGTCAAACACCTGAAACGTTCGGCCATTTGGAGGAGGACTGACGAGTGGAACATCGATGTAACGGCGAAACCAAGAGGCTAGAGCTTTTTCATCCTCGATAGTCCACTCGTGCAGTGGAACGACGGTAAACCCCGCAGCGTTCAACACCTCAGCTCGCCATGCTTCCTGGTGCTGTATCCATAGGCCGCTGTGCCACACGGCTCCAAGAACCTCGATGATAAGCGGTCTATCCCGCAGGATGAAGTCTGCAACTGCACCGCCAACGAGCTTTCGCCCGTGCTCAAATGTCCCCTGGAAGTCAAACGGTATGCGCCGCCTCTTGAGCTCCCGGTAGACGATTCGCTCGTGTACAGTGCCGTTCACAACGTTTTTCGGCACAGCACGGCGTTCCAGCTCGGCCTGTCTGTCAGGGCGCAATACCGGGTCGCGCGAGATGACAGTAACTCTGTCCTCTGGCTCGATGGAGAAAATCTCCACCTTCGTCGGCCGCGTTGGACGATAGGGCTTGCGCGGGTCTCCCGGCTTGGCGAAGCGAACGCCTTTCGACAGCCGTCGTATTTTTGGGACGACTCGAAGGTTAGGACGCCTGCGGTGGGCCAAAGGCGCCCTCCGTTTCGACGAGGGAGAGATCAACTCGATAGTCGTGGCCTCTGATGCCCTCCCTCTCGCCCATGTTGATGACCTTTATGGCCGAAAGGTAGACATTCGCCTCAGTGCCGTGTTCGTCCCGGAAGCGAATCGGTGCTCTACTGTCGCGCATCTTCCACAGTAAGTCAAGTTGCTCCTTTGCTGCCAGTTTCGCCCGTCCTCCCGACCGCCCGAAGGAATCATCGGACACCTTCAAACTTACACTGTAACCACGCAAGTACGGCGGCCTTGGGACGTATTTCACCATGTACCCATAGAGCCTGGGCGTGTAGTTAGTTGGACCGTTGTTCTCTAACTTGAATATGAGCCGTCCTTCCCTCGACACGATGTTCGGAATGTCAAACGTCGTTGTGCGTCGTATCACACGCCGTATACTGGCGTCGTCCTCAACGATGTTTGGCTCGTCGTGTGGATACTGCACACGACCAACTTCTATTCGATGCACGTCTCCGTTCTCCAACCTGTACTCGAAGTAAACAGTTATTCTCTGGTACCACGAAGGGTCGAGGGCAAACCTTTGGAAGTCATAGTCGAAGCTGTAGTACAAGGTCACCGACTCAAAACACTTGTCCACTGCCGTTAATCCACCGTCGAACCAGGAAGTGACCAACACACCACTAACCGGAGCTGTGTAGAACCGCTCAGGCTCACGCGATTTCATGAAGTACTCGTATACGTCAATCTGAGCGGTGGAGTACAGCGGCTCTGCAATTGGAATAACCAGTGTAGGATAAGTGGACCCGTCCCAGTAATCGCCCAACTCGTAAGCCCCAATAGCTACGGCAAATCGCCCCCCCTGGTCTTGGCGAATGTAGTCTATAAGCTCCACAGTGTGCCACGATCCAGCAGTCCACACCATTAGAAATCCGTTCCTGCTCACTCCCCACAGGAAGTCGCCAGTTGCAGCAATGCCTGAAAGTTCAACCTGGCGGCCGTAGTCATCCCTGTCGTCTGGAGATATGTCAACGAGCGTCGTGCCCGTGTAACGCCACACTCTCCCGGCAGCCGTGAAGACTAAGGAGCCGTCGTGGACGGTGACGGTGTTGAAGTTTGTCGGTGAATAGGGAAAAGTCAGCACGTTTCGCGTCACGTAATCCACACCGTCATGGTAAATCGCCCACGCGCCGTCTGGGCGGAACATGTAAATGGAGTTGTTGAACCCGGTGATGTTCCGCGATGGAATCATCCCAGGGCCGATTTGGATGGCCGCTATGTCGCTGTACACATCGCCGGTTACGTCTCGCCAGTAGAGGGGATGGCGGTCGTCAGCGGAGCCCCACTCCAAATCTTGTCCCAGGAAATCACTGCCGTAGTGACATAGATTTGACCACCTCTCCGTATACCACACGTATCCGTCGGCAACACCAAGGGAGTACGCATCACACACGCGCCACGTTGCGCGGCTCCAGGTGTACGTAGATGGCGGTGGGTTGTCGAAGATGTTAGGACTAGCATCAATGCGGCTTTCGTTCAAGTAGAATATACCAACGTCTGTGGCTACGAAGAGCGCGTAGCCGTTCCAGAGGATGTCGTTAATGGGGAATTGAACGCCACTGCCCTCGTACACGGCGTTGACGTTCGCAATGGCAACCTCGGACGTTTGCGGAGTTGTCGTACCGTTTACCTGGAAGCGAACCTTGAAAAAACGGTAGCGGCTGTCGAGTGACAAGTCGAGCGTGGACATCGTGTATGTCTGCCAGGTGCCCGTTGACAACGTTATTGCCTGCGTTACCACGTGTGTTGGGTCGTTGACGTAGTACTTGCGCAGAGGGTCGTAGTAATACGGCTCGACGCTTACGGTCATTCCCAGGTTGTCCCCGGAGACGTGTTGGGCGTCGAAGGAGACGATGATTCTGGCATCCTTCGCGACAGGTTGAGGGGCCGATACGAGGCCAATGTACGTGTCCGACGAAGTGCCCTGCGACGTGTCGTACTTCATCACGGCTGACAAGCGGCCGCCGACCTCCTGGACGGTAACTGTTCCCTTGTCGGACTTCTGAACCCAATAGTTCAACCCATCAGAGAAGTTACCGTTAATAACGCCTTTGTTGACCATAACAGTGTGTAAGTCGCCAGTTACGTCAACAGGGGCGCTGTTTATCATTTTGATGAAGACCTTATCTCCGTAAGCGAAGGCTCCCGCCTGCCTGTCGCTGCCCGGGAACCCGTAGATTGCCGTTGTGGGCATTCCGATGGTATTCAGGGAATTCGCCAACAGGGAGTTCTCAGTGATCTTTCCCGGTCCCATTGTTACGCCGCGGTCATACGAGACGGGCCACACGTGCTGAGCAAACTGGTACCTGTTCAGCTCGATAAGCCGCTCTTGGCCCGAGCCGCCGGCGAAAGAGAGCTGTTCAACGGCAGCAATACCGGTAAGGTCGGTCAGGGAGAGGGAACCTGTTCCGAGGCGTTGGGTGAACGGGGTGATGTCCACTTCAACCCACGTCGTTGGGGAGAAAAGTGGAAATTCGTACCACTCCCCATCCCAGTAGAAAGCGACGTAAGGCAGACGCTCTAGCGATGCCATGTGAACGGGCTCCTGTGCCTATGGGAATAATGCCGATGTTTTCTCGACGCCAGGAGCTTTGCCGGCCGGGGAAGGGCAAACCTTCGCAGGATTCTCTCCTCCTCCTGCGCGTTCCACCGACCAAGCCACTGGTAAACGTCGGAGTCTGCTGCAGCCGTTGGCAATGTCCTATTGAGAAGAAGTTCAGAAGCCGCTTTTCTCGCCAGGTACTCGGCCGGCACTTCCGTCATGGTCCACTGAGAGATTTCGATGGCAGCTTGAAATTCCAGCTTCTGTGGATAGGTGAGGAAATCGACGCGGATGCGCCGGCCGTATTGTCCGGCAAGGTCCGGTCCCACGTCGAACCAGCCCCAGGGGGCGTAATCGTTCGGCCAGTAAAGACCTTCTACCGGCGCCTGGTCGTCGCTTCGCGTGCCGACGTGTAAAAGGAAGTTGTTCAGAGGAACCCACGTATTGGAGCTCTCGGTGACGTTGATGAAGTATATCTTGTCCCCGATGGCGAAATCAACGGCGCCATCGCTGTCCGTCTCAATCACGTCAAGCCAAATCATTCTCGTTGTCGGATCAACGCTGGACACCCTTTCAAAACACAACCCTTCATACCCGTCCAGCGACCTGGCAATGCCCACCGTGTACTCGTTGCTTCCGTCGTAGTCAAAGTCCTCTTCCACGACGAGTATCTGGTTAATTGGGTCCCAGGACGACACGGTAAGTTCCTGGAACGACGTGTGCGTCTCCACTTCCAAACTCACCAATTCCAATAGATCTCGCGGCAGGGGGATTTTCTCCCCGAAGGGGAGAACAACGCGCCAAACAACCTTCCTCCTGTAAATGTACGGGAAGGCTGTTCTGATTGCCCTGTTCACCGCGTCGAGAATAACATGCGGATGAACAACGAAGATTTCAGCCCAATCGCCGGTCAGGAAGCCGGGGTCGTTATCGACGACAAGCTTTCGCTCCTCCCAGTCGTAATCGGTGATGACGGCTACGAGGTCGCTGTCAGGAGTGTAGAGGAACATCCCCCTGGCAGTCGATGCGCGTCCGAACACAACAGTTGCCTCTGGAAACTCGATGACCGTTCCACCGACGTTTCCCAGGGGAGCTCCCTGTGGGTAGTAACGGTAAAACGGCTCGCCAATGTACTGGGCTACGAGACGGCGAACTTCGTCCCACGAGTAGTAATTCTGAATACTCACCGCAACTTCACCGCACGAAGAGTATTTACGAACTCATCTGTTGGTCTCGCACCACCGTTGACAACGGTCATTTCCCGCCGGCGCAACTCAAATTCCAGTCGCCTTGCTACAACTGACTTCACTACATGTGCGAGGGGCTCTGGTACGCTGTTAATGCCCCTCTTAATGTAAAGCGCGTAGTCGTTACCGGCAACAATATCGTCTGGGAACGGCCACTCAACTTCAACAGTCGGAACGTCTTTCATTCTCTGCGCCGTTCTCAAAACCTTCGTCATGTCTTCAGCGCGGACAGCTTGTGAGGCTCTAGCAAAGTCGGCTGCTACTTTTGCAGCCGCTCGCTCCCGCTGCTGAGGAGTGACGCGTTCCGAAACCCTCTTTGCCATGTGCACAACGTCCTCTTCAACACGCCGCGCTCGTTGAAGTTTCTCCACGCGCTCCTCTAACGTCTGCAGGCGCCTATCTAATCCTTCAAGTGTGGAGACGACAATGCCGAGTTGCTGCAGCACTTGCGCGGCAAACGCTACCTCGTCATGTTTCGACGGAAACGGCGTCTCCCCAGCTAACAGCTTCTCCGTAGCCGACCGTGCAACCTGTTCTACTACCGTTTCCTGGCGCATTATCCCTCCGCGACAAAACTTACCCGGGAGGAGGGTTATCCCTCCTCCCGGGAGAACTTGGATTACGCGGCCGTAGCAGCGTGGTGAATCCAAACGCCGAACTGGGAGTTGAGCACAACGCCAGCCCAGGAGAACTTCCAGGCAATAGTGGCGATCTGGTTGAACGGCTCGAAAGAGCCGAATTCGTTGAAGATGAGCTCGACGGGCATAACGTTCCGCCCGGTGTTGTTCCCCTGAGCATCCTCAATAACGATGTCGCGTGGCTCGCGCCCGGCAAATCCCGTAGTGCCGAACGCCTCTTCGCCGAGGACGAGCGTATAGTACACGTCAACCGGTGGGACAGCGGTATTTGTCACCGAATAGGCGTTCGACGTTTGATAGACGGTCATGTTGACGATAGTGCCAACACGCGCCGTGCGAAATGGGTTTTCCTTGCCGGCCTGAGCGTCCGCCTGGAAGATAGTCTGAATGTCAGGGTCGCGGAGCATGTCGGCGACGGTAAAGGGATGCGCGATCATGACGAAGTTCATTCCATCCAGAGGACGAGCGTTGGCGTTGGCAAGACGTGCCCAGGCGCGGACCATAAGGTTGTACGTCATCACGTCGGTTGCCGTAATGTCGTTGTCCGTCGTGCCGTTGGCGTAAATGTCGTTCGCGAGACCGGAGACTAACACGCCACGGGCGAGAAGGTCAACGGACTCGCCGGCTTGGTAGCCAAGCAGCCGGCTAAACTCGTCCAGGAGAGGGTCAACGGCCGAGAAGTCGACAACATCGGTGTATTCCATATAGGCACCGTACTGGTCCTGAGTTGCCGTGACGGTCTGAACGCTGGGGTTGACCGGAGCCGGGGGCGTACCGCCATAGCCAAAAGCGGCCTCAGCAAGCGGCGTTGTTACAGCCGCCAGCGTCGTATAGCGACGCCACTCGGCCGTCGTGCCCTTAGAACGCGGAATAGAATCGTTCCCGCGAGTAGAACGCTTCCCCCACTGGTTGTACACGAAGTTGGGGACTGCGTGCATAAGCAACTGTGTCTCGTAGTAGGTCTTAATTACTTGGGGGATGTTGGCAGTAGTAACAGTGGCCATCTTAAAACCTCCTTGTCACTCAGCGGAGGAGGCGCCGCAAATCGTCCCACCTTCCCTGTGCGAACAGGCTCAATGGATCTGCGTCGCCGACTACTCCCTGGCGGGGCACTACCGTTCTCGGCGTCCTCCGCTTCGGCGGTTGTTCTTGCTTTTGTTGTACCTGCGGTGCTGCTTGTTGTTCTACAGCGCCATGCCGATTCGTTTGAAGCCACGCCTCGATAAGCGCGTGGCGAGTGTCGTGAAACGCGCGCATCGCTTCGGGAGACAGCTCGATACCGCGTTGCTCGAAGATGCGCGCCGTTTGAAGGGTAAGGCGCTCCACTACATCCGCCGGAATGTTCAAGTCTTGAATGTAGTAGGCGTCCCACTCCTTCAGACGCTCCACGGCGGCCTGCATTTGCGCTTCAGCCGTCCTGGTCTTAACTTGTTCAGCGTAGAAGTCGCGAACAAGCTGAGCAGCTTCTTCCGGCGACTTCACAGACGCTAACTTCTGTTCGAGCTCTGAGAGCTGCCGCTGCGCTTCAACCTGAGCTTGAAGCGCTTCGAGCTGCGCCTTCAACTCCCGGTTCTCACGAGCAAGGCGCTGCTTCTGACGCTCCCACGAAGACTGGGCCTCGCGGAAGGCCGGGATTTTCGTCAAATCGACCGTACCGCGAGACTGTAGCTGTTGTACAACGTCCCGAACCCAGTCTTCCACGACATCTTCCTCTTCCATGTCCTGCTGAGTAGCCGGCTCACCAGGCTCCTCGACAGCCTGCTCGACGGCATCAGGAGGACCTTCCTCGATGTGGCCCTGAAGGCCCTCGTCCACGTCAACAGGCTGCTCTACAGCAGGCTCGCCAGTGTCGCCAATCTGCTGGTCACTCGCCTGCAATCCCAGCATCTTGGCGAACTCTTCTACTGCTCCCATGTGTAACCTCCTTTTGTGTTGTTGGAATTATGAGACTACTCCAGCATTTGTCAACTAATCGCGTTCCTCGATGGTATTTTTGTAAATATTATAGTAGTCCCAAAAGTCGCGATAAATGCGGTACTCTTGCGGGCTCAGCCGCTGTCCGCCGCGCCTTCTCCTGATGAGTTGCCGTATGTACTGGTCGGAGGCGCCGACCTTCTGCAATGCCTTCTCCCAGGCGATGTCCTGTGTGCGTGCGCCGTAATAGGCGCGGTAGAACCTGCGCAACGCCTCGGCCTCGGCTGGCGAGAGATAGTCCCAGTAGTCGCGTCCGTACTCCCGCTTCAATTGATCCTTCTTGTCGAGAAGGCCCTGCATGGCGTCAACGGATAGGCCGGCAGCGGCCGCTGAAGCCGCGAATTTCGCTCGTCTCGCTTCAGCTTGAGCACGGCGCACTGCCATCTGTCTCTCTATGAAGTCGGACAACTCCTCGGCAGTAGCCGTGCGCGCTTCCTGCGGACTCATACCCAAGTCGATTGCCAACTTCACAGTGGACTTTGTAACCGGCCTGGGCCCAACGTAGAGATTGTCCCAGTACGCGCGGACAACAGCCTTCTCCCTGGAGTTGAGCACGATAGTGCCGCGCTCCTTGGCCAGGTCGGCCAGCTTCCACACGTCCTCTACTGTCCCATCGAACCCTGTCTCCTCAATGGCAGTCCTGGCAGACTCCCTCTTGCGCGCGTCGATGAACTGACGCACCTGTCGTCCGCTCATCTTCCTCGCCTGGGAACGGCCCAGACCAATGGCAATGGCAAACTCCCACGTGCTGTCGCTGACTTCCTCCACAGGTCCTCTGAAGAGTGCATCGCGGTAGTCATCCACGATTGCCTTTTCCCGGTCTGTAAGCAGAGGCCGGGGCGCTTCCCACAATTCCTCCAGGTAGTCGAGCGTGATGGAACGTCCGTACTTACGGCGAATGGAGTGTAGTGCTTCGACCTTTCGCCGGTCAATTTCGGCTGCTAACGCCCAGCTTGGCAGGCTGCGCGCGCGCTCCTCGTCTATACCAACGGCTACAGCGAACGAAATTTGTTTCTCCGAAGGGGGATTAAGCGCCACTTCCCAGTCGGTATACGGGAACTTCGACTTTGGAACGAGAAGTTCAGCTCTGTAATCGAACATCTGACGGAGACCTTCCCGTTCAAGGATGCGCTGGGCAAGCTTCTCGTCGCCCCGGTCGAGTGCGTCGTAGTAAACGGCCACCAGCCGGTCATAGTCAGGATATCTGTCACGCACCTTCTCATCAACGATGGCTTCAATCTCCATGCGCTGGCGTTCCAGGTCTGGGCTCGTGAATTGATCGTAGAACTCCCTGAAAGCCTTGAACAGGGCTACCTTCTCGATGTCTGTCGCCTTCCCCTTGACAACCTTGTCGATGAGCTCCGTCGGAAATCGTCCTTGCATGGCTTCACGGAGGATTTCCCAGTCCTCCGGGGTAGCTTTACCATCCTCCATTCGGCGCATGGCCTCCTGCAACTGCCAGGAGGAGAAGAGCTTGAACTGTCTACGGGTATAGGCGCTCGCTGCGCCATAGTAGAACGTCATGGCTGCACGCGCTTGCCGCTCCTCGAACTCACCAAAAGACGTTCGCAGCACGTCAATTCCGGGGTTCGCTTCGAGGAAGTCTTGAACTTCCTGGCGGTCCCAGTCGTATATGGGTTTCCCATCAGGACCGATAACTGGATTTCCGTCCGAATCACGAACTACGGCGAGCTCGTAGAGTTCAGATGCCAAATCGCGGATGTCGCCGTCCCATCGGTACGAGGCGAGAATTCCCGTGAGACCGGAGATGGCACCGCGTCCTGTATAGTATCGCACGGCCTCGTTGAAGTACCGGGCGTATTTGGGATTGGACTCATCCTGTTCGGCAATGAGTGCCAGTGCTTCCTCCGGGGAGAGAACACCACGCTGTACGTCAATGGCTATGAGCCTGGCGGCCATCTTGTAGTAGTAATCCGGCGCGTCCTGTGTCCAGATGCCGGAGCCAAGGTCAACTACGCGCCGCCACAACGGGTCCAAGGATATACCAGACTCGGGAACGTCCAGGCCGAGCTCATCCGCGAAATCCCGGAACGCCTTCGACGTTGTAATCCCGCGAATGACTCTATCCTGCGCAAACGGGACAGACGGCTCCAGAACGTAGCGAACAGCCGATGTGTCTACACCAAACACGCGCTGTAGACCGGAAGCGAACAGGGGGACAAGCGGCGAGTAGGCCGCCGGGAACCTGCCCCCAGCCGTGATGAGTTTCTCCACGACGCCATCGACGGCGCCTTCGGGAATATCAGGGTCAAACTCGTCACCGCCGAATATAGCGAATACATTGCGCAGCGGATTCAATTTCTCAACGATGTTGATGTAGACCTTATCCTCAGTCACGTCGAACTCCCACCCCTGCGGAAGCGTCGCCAGCACAAGGGCGTCTGTCGCCCGCGTAACGATGGAGGCGTCAACATCGTACCCAAGCCACGCGGCACCTTCCTCAATGGCCTCCTGCGCCCACGGGTCAGCACTGGTGGGCAGAGGAAGCCGCCTGCGCAAGTACTCTGGATCGGACGTGTCGGCGTTGAGGCCATCCATGATGGCACGTTCCAGGCGGATGTTGTTCGACAGGAGAGACGGGTTATTGGCAATCCACTCCGCCCAGCGCATCGCACTGCGCGTGAACCAGAACTGGTACGGGAAGACAATCTCCACCAACTGGTCGAGCACTGTCTTCCGCCAGTACTGATGAATCGTCATTGAACGGGCCTCGTCCGCAGCCGCAAGCGCCGCGCTGGCCGACCGTGTGATAGCCGTGTGTGCTACCTTGAATATGCCGCGCATAGCCTTTTGGTCTACATCCCACTTGTCGCCCCACTGCTTAATGATGGCCCATGCCTCATCTGCGCGCCACACGCCGGCCAGTTGGCCGTAGAGCTCCGCGAGGGCTGCACGCTCCAGTCCGAGCTTGTCGAGAACAACGGGCTCAAGCTCGGTGAGCGCCTTCTTATGGAGTATTCCCATCCAATGGGCGAATGTGGCCGTGTACACGCGAAGTGCGCTAACGGCCTCGGGTACAGGTACGTTTCGTAACCCGGGGATATTTCGGAGGACTGGGATATTGGAGAACAGACGAATTGATTCCTCCTCTCCCAGGACAGAATACGCCTCCAGAACAATGGACGGAATGTGTCCAAGTCGGTCGCGCCAAAAGTTGCGCATAGCCCGCGTAGACGCCAACGACAGCGTTCCCTCCGCCTCTGGTGCAAACATGTACCGCCCAATGGTCTGTAGTTGCGTGCCGTAATCGCCGAGTGTGTTTGTGACGTGGAACCCAATGTTGAAGGCGTTCAGGAGCAACCGCCCGAGGACCGATTTTTGCCATTTTGCCAGCTTCAACACCGGCCCGATCAGACTCCCAGGACGGTAGTCGTTCGCGCCGTACACATACTTCGCCACGTCCCTCGCGACGGTGGAGATGGACTCCCGGACGAATTGATCGACAATTTCATCCGTCACCTGTTCAGGACGCAGCTCAGAAATGCGACCTTGAACCATCGCGACGACAGCCTTGTACCCCCGCTGGTTGACCTGTGCCTCCTCCACAACCCGGCGTACCGATTGAGGCATAGGCCACATGTCGGGAGTAAACGCTACTTCGACAACGCGCTTCCAGTTGTCCTTGGTGATTGGCACGCCGAAGAGTCGCCCGGAGATGGCAATGTCGAACTGTCGTGCCGCCTCCATCGCGCGTACTTCCGGCGTGTAAAGGACGTTGGACAACTTCTCGCTCAACACGTCCCAAAGGCGTGGATTGCCCTCTTCCCAATACTTAGACGCCGCCCGCCACATGCGCCATTCCTGAAGGTCCATAAACGCCTTTACAGGAGTGGTGCCCTCCACGGCGTACTTCACTGCCGAACCTACGCCTGTGCCCACCTTCCACAGGGTGCCGACGTTCACCAGGTCCGTTGGGTCGAAGAGCATCGTACCGACAAGGTCGAGCAGGGGGTTTCTCGCCTCGTCGAGAATTTCCTCAACACGCTGTACGGTGACTTCCTGCGGGCTTAAGGCCTCCAACTGCTCATACGCACGGCGAACGGCATCTTCCCCACTGAGCGATACACGGAGCGCAGTGATGAGCGCCCACTTCTGATGGGGGGTCAAATCCTCCCTCGTAATCATCTCCCCTACCCACGTCTGCTCGCCCGTCCACGCTTTCGTGGCAAACCACGCGGCTCCCACAGTGATGTTCGTTGTCTGGTCTATGGCGTCGAAGAGCATGACGGCCGCATTGAGAAGCTGGTCGTACTCAAAAGCTCCCTCCCCTATACCCAGCGTGTCGGCTATGCGCGCAGCCGTCCCTCGCCAGTACTGGGGCAAGTAACCAGTTAACCGACCGTCCTGGTCGCGTGAAACGAGCACGTCCCCTAGGGGCGTTGTGTACGCAACTCCGGCCGCAATGATAGGCACTGCCCCACGGAGCAATGACGTTCTGGTATACGCATATCCGGCTACCCTTACAGCTTTACTGATGCCCTTCGCAGGGACGGTGAACACGGCCGCAGCCGCGTCAACTCGCGCCCGTCCAACTTGCGGCGACACGTTGGAGAACATACGTTCAGCTATTGCCTTGAGCGCGCCCTTGAGCGTGTCGTCAGCAGCCTTGGACATCGCGTCGCGCAAAGCCCCGGCGACGCCGCGCGTCTCCACAGCGGCTTCAATGTCGTTGAGCACGTTCAGCAACTCAGACTCCAGGGTCTGTTTCCGGTCAGTTATCAGGCGGATGATGTCCCGCACAGCGTTGGTCCGCTCTTCGACCGGAACTTCCATGAGGAAGTCGTTCTTAACCGTCCTCAAGGCGATAACGGCGTCAGCGTCGTCCATACCCGATGTTACGCGGTTGACGTTATCAATAAACTCTCGCGACGAGTAGAACTCAAGTCCCCCATCGGCAGGAACTACCACCCTGTCTGGGGAATAGTACACGTAGTCTTGTATACCAGGAACATCTCCCTCAGAGGCCAAACTGGGAATTCTATTCCTAGCCTGCACAGTCGCATCGGCATACCACGATGCTACTCTGTTCAGCACAGCCTTAGCCTCGGAATCGCGCTCGCCAAGGGCCTCCAGCGTCTTTACGATGGAGTTGTCGCTCTCAACCCACACCATTCTGTGCAGGTCTTCAATCGACAACAGCGTTTCGTACAAGTCGTCCGGCAAATCCTCTACCGACTCGCGCGCCACGGCGGACGCCCGGGCCAGTCGGGGGAGCTGGAGAAGCTCGCGAACGCGGTCGCCGACAGTACGAAGCTCCGCCTCCGTGAAAACGGAGAACACATCCGTCAAATCGTCAACGACGCCCTCAAGGGGATCGGCAAGCTTCGCAAGATCGCTAATGTCGTCGGGCTCTAACAAGCCGGCTTTAGCAACCCAGCTCCTAATGTCTTCGACTGCCTGAAGTACGTCGTCCGCACTCTTAGCGCCGAGCAGGCTGTTGACAGCGCGATCAGCAGTCGATGAGGGAATGGGCGGCACGATGTTACTTCCGTCCCGCACGACGTAAGTCGTCTTAAGCCCGGAGATGTCCTCATCCAAAAGGGGCTCAGTACCAACCTCCGGTCTAACTGCGCGGACGACTTCGTTCTCCACTTTCTGCGGAGTACCGGTCACATCTTCACCAGAAACCAGGCGGCGTAAGTAATCGCTAAGCGGATAACCTTCAGCTTCTATCTGTGCAGCAAGCTTACGCAGCTCATCAAACGTCTCCTCGCGCGCTTTGGCAGTGATTTCAAAGAACTCGTCAGTAGGAATGGCCTCCGGCGGAATGTCCTCTGGGAATCCCTCGTCGCGCCATCGTATCAACTTTTCAACAAGCTCATCCCAAGTCTGCTCCCTGACGTTTCCGAGTACTCTTATATTTGCCGGCAACACACGTTTCTCGGCGAGTGTAATGGTCCCATCCGATCTCGGAACGACCACCTGCAACTCAAGACGACCTCCAGGGCGGCGTTTTCGCACCCAGAGGACAATACCCCACCTGGACACGGGGGACTCAATACTGTCAGAACGCACCCAGACAAGGTCTCCTGGAGCTGGAGCATGTTTGCCAAACGTGTCATAGACCTCGTAGAACGCCACTTCAGTGCGTGGAGCCAGCTCGCGAGCGCGCACCAAGTATTCCAGAGGAATCCACTCTGGCCAGTTGGCTTTTGGAATAATGTGACGTGCTTTAGTGCCAAACGTGCCGCCTAACTCCTTTGCCCACTGAGGGAGATTCTCCCACGCCATGTAGGCAATGGGCTTCCTCTCCGGCTTATAACGTAGGTACTTTTCGTTGGGGTTGACAATCTCGCCCGTATTAATGTCCCTGTAGAGTTTCGGGTTACGCGGGTCCGGGAACCACTTGCGCCGTCGCGTGCGGAACTTCGGCCTTCCGCCAGACGGCACCTTCACTTCAGTGGTAGAAACGGGCGTTCCAACGTCCTCCAAGGCGCGGTTGAACGCCTTCAGTAGAGCATCATCCTCTTCCACCACAGCCTGCTCGACAGCTTCAGACGCCAGAGCGTCGGAGGACTCAGCGACATCATCAACGCCCTTGATTTCAATCGGCTTAAGGCGCTGTACTCCATCAACGTCTTTATACTGTTCGAGGAGTTTGTTGTACTCCTCAGCAATTGTCGTGTCGCCAGACTCGCGTATACGCCGTCGGGCCCGCTGGCGAAGCGTTGTGAGGAAGTCAACAAGTCCATCTGCGCTGCGATACGTCTCAGAACCAGGAACGAACGTATAGCCGGCAATTACATCATCAGTTATGGCGACGCCATTCTCAAGCGCAGCAGCAACGTTGGCTATGTCCATGCGCCAGGACGCGCTTTCCCACAGGTCATACGTGGGCTGGCGATAGGCCCACTGGCGGGCAGCCTCTTCGATTTGTGCCAACTCCTCGTCCGTGAGTCGTCTCCCAAGTACCCGCTCAACCGCGTCGGTGAACTCAGACATCCCACGACGCCACTGCCTGTACGCCTGGACAGCCCGCTGCGCGTTGAAGTTCTCTTCAAGCAAGCGGCTAAGGCGGCTGTCTGCGGGCAAATCGCCGATGTCAATTTGACGCAAGAACTCGTCAACGCTGTTGTACCGCCTCGGCCTCGGTGGGGCGAACGTTGTTGGAGGCCGAATCACTTCACCAGTAGAGCGCCGAACGATTTCAAACCTGTTCGGCACGCCGCTGGAGTCCACGCTAACGCGGAGAGCGTACTGTCCTCCGGAGAGGCGGTTTACGTCATTGACGAACTCGGAGATTGCCTGTCGTAGCTTGCGCATGTCACCTTCGTCCAACAGGCCCTCGCGCGCCTTTCTTCCAAGTCGCTGTGCCCAGGACGTAATAGTAGACAGGTCGTCCCACACTTTCGACCTTGGATCCCTAAACCAGACATTGAACAGGTCCTCGGCTTCTATTCCTGCTGCCTGGGACAGCTCATCGATGAACGCGCGAACCGTATCAGGTGACCACGACTCCGACTGCACATCGACACCACGAGAAGCTAGTCTATTAGTAACCTCATCGACAATGGAAAACACCTCATCCCGATCACGGAACCTGTTCATGAGGGCGGAGAGCGCCGAGTCCCGTACTGTGGACGCGGGAACAGTCGAGACGCGCTTCGGGAGCACGAACACTTCGTCAACAACGCGCGGTATCCACTTCGGTTTTGGAAGCGCTGGTAAAGGCTTTCCAGGAAGTGCAGGAACGGGTTCGACGCCTGGAAGTTGTGGCTGTTGCGATGGTGGTTGCAAAGGGCGCGGCTGACGGACGCCCGGAAGCGGCTGTGGCTGACGTCCGCTAAGGGCGGCTTGCGGCGGAGTGCCAATTTCGGGAGGCGTAACAACGACTCCTTCCGCACCGCGCTCAACCGGCGTAACAATGGGAGGCCCGGTCTGTTCTGCGCCTGCAGGGCGCGCGGGTAACGTCTCATCCCGAATTGCGAGCGGAGCCTGTTCAGTTGCTACCTGTGATGCAGGAGATTCGCCCCTGGATGCCTGCCGAAGCTGCTCCAGGAAGTCCGACGCTTCCACCTCCTCCACAAGGTCGTCAGTCGCTTGCGGAGCAATAGTCTCAACTACTTCATCTGGAGGAGCCGTAACGTCTTCAGCTTCATCAAGGAGGCCGCTAAGCGCAACGTCGTCAACTACGTCCTCGACGACCTGTTTACCAGCGCGGGCAACGTCCTGCACGGCCTTAACCGCTTCGTCGGCTTGTTCGACTCGGCGCAGTCCTCTAAGGGGGCGAAGAGCAGTGGACAGCGCACGCTCGGGCAGGTTCCCCAGAAGGACGCCGGACAACAACTCCCAGCCTAACTCAGCCCAAGGGTTCTGGAACTGGGCTTCGGCTTGTTCTACAGGAACTCCTTCAGACAGAGCCTGTTCAAACTCCCTTCGACGCTCTGGACTGAGAAGTGACGGGTAGATCATGCCTCCGCGTCGTGGGTCAATTCGGGAGGCAAGTTCACTGAGCGCCAGTCCTTCCGACGCGCGCATCTCGGAGACAATCTCCTCCGCCAGGCGGTTGTACTCCTCAGTTCCCGGTTCAATTCCCCTTCTAGCGGCCTCGTACTCAACAACAGCACGCTCAATGCGCTGCTTCTCCTCTGAAGGCGCATTGCGATATCCTCTGGTAGCACGCTCCATGAGATTGGAGGCCGCGTAATCGTAGAGAGCAGCAAGCCCACTCGACACAGGCTCATCAACAACACTGGCCAAACCTGTGACCAGTTCAAGCGCCGGAGACTGCGAGAACACCAGCCCCTCGCCAGGTACCCACCAGAGAGCTGCTGTGCCAGGGGTCAAGCTGAGAGGGATTCCTCCACGTGCCCGCAAGTCTCGCTCCCTGCCTATAGCCTCCGCAACTCTACGTGGAGTTCGTCGCAGCGGCTCGGCCGCCAGGCGGACAACGGATTCCAATAGGGGAGGTCGCCTGACGCTCGGTACCTCTGAAGGCGGAGGAGGCGGAATGTCCAAGTCAGGACCGCCGGCGCGATACGCCTCGCGAGGAGCCAAGAGCCCTGTCCGACCACCAACGTCTTGTTCGCGAAACGGCTCGAACGTTGGGTCCACTCGGCGTTCCGGTCGTCGCGGGAAAGGGACCTGTCCTGTCTGCTGTTGAACGAGTGCTACCTCGCCGACGAACGCTTCCGGCCTACGAGGACGACGACGTGTAGGTGGAGGAGGAAGCATTCGCAGTGAGGGAATTTCTCCAGCGGCAGCACGCGCGACAGCGTCTCTAATGCCTCTTGCGTTGAACGGTATTCGACGGGGACGTGTGCTGCTTAACTCCCTGACGGCGCTGGCAGCAGCACGTCCAACGTCCAGGGCCGTGGGGAACCGCCCCAATCCTCGCCGCGGCGTAGCAGGAGGTGCTGGAATTTCGATTT
>Ga0256839_1001473_pt1 | contig 28518 bp, 27 predicted proteins | sample 354166metaG_FD_185968 | JGI IMG/M metagenome (GOLD analysis project Ga0256839, IMG submission 185968) | Hydrothermal vent microbial communities from Mid Atlantic Ridge, Atlantic Ocean - 354-166 | ecosystem: Environmental > Aquatic > Marine > Hydrothermal vents | place: Atlantic Ocean: Mid... | reverse complement strand
GAAGGTGCCGACGACAATGACGACAACGGCAATGACGACGACAACGGCGGCAGCCGCTGGGGCAATGACAACGGTTCCGACGACAACGGAAACGACAGCAACGAAGGTTCCGAAGGAAACGACGACTAGGAGTCCTGCGCGTTTGCGAACAGGCAAGCGGGACTGAAAGGGCAGGGCGGCACCGGAAACGGGCCGCCCTTTCCGGTTTAGAGGTCCGGATACATCGGGAAGCGCGCGCAGAGCGCCAGAACCCTTGCCTTGACGGCCTCTTCCACCGCGCTGTTGCCGTCCTCGCCATTGGCGGCGAGGCCGTCCACGACCTCCACGATCATTTCCCCGATCTGGCGGAATTCCGCCTCGCCGAAGCCGCGGGTGGTGCCGGCAGGGGTGCCGAGGCGCACGCCCGAGGTGACCATCGGTTTTTCCGGATCGAACGGGATGCCGTTCTTGTTGCAGGTGATATGGGCGCGGCCCAATGCCTGCTCGGTGGCGTTGCCTTTCACGCCTTTCGGGCGCAGGTCCACCAGCATCACATGGGTATCGGTGCCGCCGGTCACGATGTCCAGTCCACCCTTCATCAGGGTTTCGGCCAGCACCACCGCATTGGCGCGCACGGCCTGCTGGTAGGCTTTGAATTCGGGGCGCAATGCCTCGCCGAAGGCCACGGCCTTGGCGGCGATGACGTGCATCAGCGGGCCGCCCTGAATACCGGGGAAGATGGCGGAGTTGACCTTTTTCGCGATATCCGCGTCATTGGTCAGGATCATGCCGCCGCGCGGGCCGCGCAGGGTTTTATGGGTGGTGGTGGTGGCCACATGCGCGTGCGGAAAGGGGGAGGGATGCTCGCCCGCCGCCACCAGACCGGCAAAATGCGCCATGTCCACCATCAGGATCGCGCCGACGCTGTCGGCAATCTCGCGGAAGCGCGCGAAATCGATCTGGCGCGGAATGGCGGAGCCGCCGGCGATGATCAGTTTCGGCTGGTGTTCCTTGGCCAGCGATTCCACCTCGTCATAGTCCAGCAGGTTGTCCTGTTTGCGCACGCCGTATTGCACGGCGTTGAACCATTTTCCCGACTGGTTCGGCTTCGCGCCGTGGGTCAGATGGCCGCCGGAGGCAAGGTTCATGCCCAGAATGGTGTCGCCCGGTTTGATCAGCGCGGTGAACACGCCCTGATTGGCCTGCGAACCGGAGTGCGGCTGCACGTTGGCGAATTCGCAACCGAACAGCTGTTTGGCGCGGTCGATGGCCAGTTGCTCGGCCACATCGACGAATTCGCAGCCGCCATAGTAGCGCCGGCCCGGATAGCCCTCGGCATACTTGTTGGTCATCACGGAGCCTTGCGCCTCCATCACGGCGGCAGAGACGATGTTTTCCGAGGCGATCAGCTCGATTTCCTCGCGCTGGCGGCCAAGCTCGCCGGTGATCGAGGCATAAAGCTCCGGATCGCGGCTGGCGAGGGTTTCGGTGAAAAAGCCGGTGTCGGGGGTCTGGGTCATTCTGGTCTCCTGGACGTAAAACTTTCTGCCCTTTTAGGGGGCGTGTTTCCTATTGGAAACAAAAAACCGACCTCGGGGCCGATTGAAACGACGGAAATATGCTGCAATCGGGTGATAAGGCGGGTTTTCCGGTGGCGAAAGGCCGGAATCGTCGCAGGAAGCGGGAAAAACGGGGTTGCGGTGCGTGAATCGGAACGGATGTTTCCGGTCGGAAATCCGCGGGCAAATCGGCTCTTGAGTCCCCGCGCGGAAAAAGGGAAACTCCGCCGATGGATTATGAGAAGATCAGTTTTGTCGCGGCATCGGGTGCGGAGGCGGAAGCCGCCGCCGGGGCCCTGCGCGCGCGCTATGGCCATGTGCCGCCGGAACAGGCCGATGTGATCGTGGCGCTGGGCGGGGACGGGTTCATGTTGCAGACGCTGCACGGCACGCAGGAGCTGCGCGCGCCGGTTTACGGCATGAACCAGGGCACCGTGGGGTTCCTGATGAACGAATACCGCGAGGAGGGTTTGCGCGAGCGGCTGGCCGCGGCCGAGGCGGCGGAGATCCATCCGCTGCGTATGAAGGCCACCCGTGTGAACGGCGATGTGACCGAGGCGCTGGCGATCAACGAGGTGTCCCTGCTGCGCTCCGGCCCGCAGGCGGCGAAGCTGCGGATTTCGGTGGACGGGCGGGTGCGCATGGACGAGCTGGTCTGCGACGGGGCGCTGGTATCGACACCGGCGGGCTCCACGGCCTACAACTATTCCGCGCACGGACCGATCCTGCCGATCGGGGCGGATATTCTGGCGCTCACGGCAATGGCGGCGTTCCGGCCGCGACGCTGGCGCGGGGCCTTGCTGCCGATGGAGGCGAAGATCACCTTCGAGGTGCTGCAATATGAAAAACGCCCGGTCAACGCGGTGGCGGATTCGACCGAGGTGCGCAATGTCGAACGGGTGGATATCACCAGCGAGCCGGGAATCAGCCACACGCTGTTGTTCGATCCCGGTCACGGGCTGGAAGAACGCCTGATCCGCGAACAGTTTGCCTGAGGGGGAACGATGAGTCTGAGCGTGCAACAACAGGTCAAATACTGGGGCGTCGGTCTGGCGCTGCTGGCCGCCTTCCTGTGGTATGTCGGTGATACGCTGCTGCCGTTTCTGGTCGGGGCGGCGATTGCCTATCTGCTCGACCCGCTGGCCGACCGGCTGGAGGAATGGGGCCTGAGCCGGACGCTGGCGACGGTGATCATCTCGGCCGTGGTCGTGGTGCTGTCGCTGTTGGCCCTGCTGCTAGTGGTGCCGCTGATTGTCGGGCAGGTGCGCGGGCTGATCGAGGCGGCGCCGAATTTCCTGACCACAACGCTGGATTTCCTGACCGAGCGGTTCCCCGGCCTGCTGGTCGAGGATTCGCCCATCCGGCAGAATCTGGCAGCAATTGAATCGACGATCCGTGCCAACAGCGGACAGGTAATCAGCCGGTTGCTGTCGTCCTCGCTGGCGGTGGTGAACTCGCTGACCATCCTGATTGTGGCGCCGGTGGTGGCGTTTTACCTGTTGCTGGACTGGGACCGGATGGTGGCGGTGGTTGATGGCTGGCTGCCGCGTGAACATGCGCCGGTGATCCGGCGGCTGGGGCGCGAGATCGACAGCGTGCTGGCCGGTTTCGTGCGCGGGCAGATGACCGTGGGGCTGATCCTCGGCATATTCTATGCGGTGGCGCTGGGGCTGATCGGGCTGCAATTCGGTGTGGTCGTCGGGCTGCTGGCGGGGCTGCTGACCTTTATCCCCTATGTGGGGTCGACTTTTGGCGGTGTGACTTCTATCGGGCTGGCGCTGTTCCAGTTCTGGGACGATCCGGTCTGGATTGCCGTGGTGGCGGCGGTGTTCGTTATCGGGCAGGTGGTCGAGGGCAATTTCCTGACGCCGAAGCTGGTGGGCGGCTCGGTCGGGCTGCATCCGGTCTGGCTGATGTTCGCGCTGTTTGCTTTCGGCTCGGCGCTCGGGTTTGTCGGGCTGCTGATCGCGGTGCCGGCGGCGGCGAGCATCGGGGTGCTGGGGCGTTTTGCCATTGCCAACTACAAACAGAGCAAGCTGTATCTGGGACCGGAAGAACCCGGAGACGACGGGACGGATGATGCCGAAGCCTGAACAACTGGTGCTGGACCTGCCGGCGCGCGCGGCGTCGGGGCGGGACGATTTTTTCGTGGCGCCGTCGAATGCGCTGGCGGTGCGGATGCTCGACAGCTGGCCGGATTGGGCGACGGGGAAGCTGGCGCTTTGCGGGCCGGTGGCCTCGGGGAAAAGCCACCTTGTGCAGGTCTGGGCGGCGCGCTCCGGCGGCGTGGTCCTGCCCGCGGAGGCGCTGGCGAAACAGGACATCCCGACGTTGGCCGCCGCGCGGGCCGTCGCGGTCGAGGACGTGGACCGGCTGGCGGCGCTGCCCGGAACACGGCGCAAGAAATCCGAAGAGGCGCTTTTCCATCTGCACAACCGGTTGCTCGGCGCCGGCGGCAGTCTGCTGGTGAGCGGGGTGGAGGCCCCGTCGCGCTGGGATATTGCACTGCCCGATCTGGCCTCGCGCCTGCGGGCGGCGCAGGTGGCCTTGCTGGAGCCGCCGGATGACGCGCTGCTTTCGGCGGTGCTGGTCAAGCTGTTCATGGATCGCCAGATTACGGTTTCGCCGGACCTGATCGGCTATCTGCTGCCGCGTATGGAACGGTCTTTCGCCGCTGCGCGGGCGATGGTTGCGGCGCTGGACAAGGCGGGGCTGTCGAAGCGGCGCGCCATCACCCCGCGACTGGCGGGCGAGGTTTTGCGCGACCGGGGGGCGGCATGAGCAAGCGCGTCGCCGTGGTCGATGTGGGGTCGAACTCCGTCCGGCTGGTGGTGTTTGACGGCATGTCGCGCTCTCCGGCGTATTTCTATAACGAAAAGGTGCTGTGCGGGCTGGGCGCGGGGCTGGCCGATACCGGCTTGCTGAACCCGCAGGGGCGCGAGCGGGCGATGGCGGCGCTGCACCGTTTCATGGCGCTGGTGGCGGGCATGGGCAGCGATGTGGTTACCGGCGTGGCCACGGCGGCGGTGCGCGAGGCCACCGACGGGCCGGATTTTGTCGAACAGGTGGCGCGCGAGACCGGCCTGCAGCTGCGCGTCGCCAGCGGCGAGCAGGAGGCGCAGCTTTCGGCACGCGGTATCCTGCTGGGCTGGCCGGACGCGGACGGGCTGGTCTGCGACATCGGCGGCGCCTCGATGGAGCTGGCGCGGATCGACGGCGGGCGGGTCGGGGCGGCGGCGACCTCGCCCCTCGGGCCGCTGAAACTGGCGGACTATCGCGGCAACAAGGACAAATATATTCGCGCCGAGGTGGAGAAACTGCTGAAATCGGCGGGAGGCAAGGCGGCGCGGCTCTATCTGGTGGGCGGATCGTGGCGGGCGCTGGCGCGGCTGGATATGGCGCGGCGGGACTATCCGTTCTATGTGCTGCACGAATACCGGCTCAGCGCCAAAAACCTGCGCAAGACCATCGACTGGGTGAACAGCCAGGACATTGACGAACTGTCGGAACATACCGAGACATCGCGGGCCCGCCTGTCGCTGCTGCCGCTGGCCGGACGGGTGATGGAGGGGCTGCTGGAAGTGCTGGAGCCGGAAGAAATCGTGCTGTCCTCCTATGGCCTGCGCGAGGGGATGTTCTACGAACAGATGCCGCCGTCGATGCGACGCCTCGACCCGCTGATCGAGGCCTGCCGCGTGATGGAGGCCACCAACGCCCGTTTCCCCGGTTTCGGGCAGGTGCTGTTCGAATGGCTACGCCCGCTTTACCCCGGTCTGGACGCATCGGGGCGGCGGCTGATGCTGGCGGCCTGCCTGTTGCACGATACCAGCTGGCAGGCGCATCCCGACTATCGCGCCGAGATGTGTTTTGAATCGGTCACCCGCGCCAATCTGGGCGGGGTGGACCACAAGGAACGGCTGTTTCTGGGCATGGCGATCCTGAGCCGCTACAAGAATGCCGGCCATTCGGCGTTGGAAATTCCGGTGGAGGAGTTGTTAAGCGAGGACCGTATCCGCGAGGCGGTGCAGCTTGGCAAGGCGATGCGGCTGGGGGCGATGATATCGGGCGCGCAGGCGGGGTTGCTGGATCATACCGCGCTGGCGGTGGAGGGTGGCGCGCTGGTGCTGACGCTCTCGGGCGCGGCGCGGGAGCTGAACGGCGAGGTGGTGGAAAAACGCCTCGCGGCACTGGCGAAGCTGATGGAACTGGAGCCGGAGTTGCGGGCGGGATAAAAGAAAACGGCCCGCTGTTGCGAGCCGCTTTCCACTTCCCTTGAACTTGAGCCAGTTTGCCAGCCCTGTTGCCATTGTGGCGCGTCTCCGGCACTCGGTGCGGGCGCTGCCATCCGAATTGACAACTGCAGGTGTTTAAGCAGAAAAAACGAGTCGATGCAAACAACTTTTGTCAATTCTGTCGCACCCGCCATTGCAAGGGCCGTTCCCTTGGCTTACACCCGAAAAAAACGTTTAACCGGAGCTTTTCCATGCGTCTGACCCGCTATTTCCTGCCCGTTCTGAAGGACACCCCTGCCGAGGCCTCGATCGCCAGCCACCGGCTGATGTTGCGCGCCGGTATGATCCGGCAGGCAAGCGCCGGGATCTATTCGTGGCTGCCGCTCGGCTTCAAGGTTCTGCGCAAGCTGGAGGACATCGTTCACGAGGAACAGATCCGCGCCGGCCATATTCCGATGCTGATGCCGACCCTGCAACCGGCCGACCTGTGGCGCGAGAGCGGGCGCTATGACGACTACGGCAAGGAGATGCTGCGCATCACCGACCGGCACGGGCGCGATATGCTCTATGGTCCGACGAACGAAGAGCTGATCACCGATATTTTCCGCAACTCGGTCAATTCCTACAAGGAACTGCCGAAAACCCTGTATCACATCCAGTGGAAATTCCGCGACGAGGTGCGGCCGCGTTTCGGCGTCATGCGCGGGCGCGAGTTTTTCATGAAGGACGGTTACAGCTTCGACATCGACGAGGCGGGGGCGCTGCATGCCTATAACCGCCATCTGGTCAGCTATCTGCGCACCTACGAGCGCATGGGATTGCAGGCGATTCCGATGCGCGCCGACACGGGGCCGATTGGCGGCGACCACAGCCACGAGTTTCTGGTGCTGGCGAAAACCGGCGAGTCCGAGGTGTTCTATGACCGCGCCGTCACCGACATGAAACTGGGCGACCGCGTGGTGGATTTCGACAGTGTGGAGCAGTGCCAGGCGATTTTCGACGAATTCACCACCCCCTATGCCCGCACCGACGAGACCCACGACGAGGCGCTGTTCAACGAGGTTCCCGAGGATCGCCGCATGTCGGCACGCGGGATCGAGGTCGGGCAGATTTTCTATTTCGGCACCAAATACTCCAAGGCCATGGGGGCCGAGGTAGTGATGCCGGACGGCTCGCGCAAGCCGGTGGAGATGGGCAGCCACGGCATCGGCGTCTCGCGTCTGGTCGGTGCGCTGATCGAGGCGAACCACGACGACAACGGCATCATCTGGCCGGAAAGCGTCGCGCCCTTCGGGGCCGGTATCGTCAACCTGAAACAGGGCGACAGCGCGGCGGATGCGGCCTGCGAAGGGCTGTATCAGGCCCTGACCAAGGCGGGGATCGACCCGCTGTATGACGACCGCGACGAACGGGCGGGGGCGAAATTCGCGACGATGGACCTGATCGGTCTGCCGTGGCGCATCACTGTCGGGCCGCGGGGGCTGAAAAACGGCGTGGTCGAGCTGACCTCGCGCCGCACCGGCGAGACCGAGGAGATGTCGCCCGAGGCCGCCGTGGATCGCCTGACGCAGATTTATGCCAACGTATAGGCAATTGACCGCTATCGGACAGAAACGCCGTTTTTAGCCCTTGGCAGCGGCGTTCTGACGCATATAAGGTCGCCGGAAGCATCCATCCGATTCCGGATCCGGCAGGAGAGCCGCGTGAGCCAGAATTCATCAACCCGACCCTTTGCCGGCTTCGAGTGGGCGATTGCCTGGCGCTATCTGCGGGCGCGCCGGTCCGAGGGCGGCATCACCGTCATGACGTGGATTTCGCTGATCGGGATTTCGCTGGCGGTGTTTGCGCTGATCGCGACGCTGGCGGTGCGCTCCGGCTTCCGTTCCGATTTCGTCGACACGATTCTGGGGGCCAACGCCCATGTGACGATCTACGAGGCCAATTATTCCGGCGGCGTGCGCAAGGGCATCATCGATTACGAAACCATGGCCGAAAAGGTTCGCGCGGTCGAGGGTGTGACCCGTGTCGCCCCTGCCATCCGCGGGCAGGTGATGGCCAGCGCCAATTCCCGCAATTCCGGTGTCGAGGTTTACGGCGAAACGCTGGAGGATCTGAAAACCCTGCGGCTGGTGGCGCAGCCCGAGACATCCGCCGGATCGCTGGAGGATTTCAACGACGGTGTGGCCATCGGCATCGGCGTGGCGCGCGAGCTGGGGATACAGGCGGGGGATTTCATCACGCTTATCTCGCCGGACGGGGTGAAAACCGCCTTCGGCACCTCGCCGCGGATCAACGATTACAGGGTTGTCTATATCTTTCAGGTCGGGCGTTCGGATATCGACCGCACGCGCATCTATATGCCCTTTGCCGAGGCGCAGAGTTTTTTCAATCGCGAGGGGACGGCGGATGAGCTGGAGGTCTCGGTCACGGACCCCGAGAACGTCGATGCCATGCGCGTGCCCTTGCTGCGCGCGGCGGGCGAGCGGGCGATTATCTGGACGTGGAAGGATTCATCCGGCAGTTTTCTGCGCGCGCTGGAGGTCGAGGACAACGTGATGTTCGTGCTGATGTCGATTCTGGTGCTGATCGCCTCGATGAACATTATTTCCGGTCTGGTGATGCTGGTGAAAAACAAGACCCGCGACATCGGCATTCTGCGCACCATGGGGCTGACGCAGGGGTCGATTATGCGGGTGTTTTTCATCTCGGGCGCCAGTATCGGGCTGATCGGCACGGTTGTCGGTGTGGTGCTGGGCAGCCTGTTCGCGATCTATATCGACCCGATTTTCGGTTTTGTCGACCGCCTGTCCGGCGGCGGGGTCTGGGACCCGAACGTGCGCTACCTGTCGCGCCTGCCGGCCAGACTGGAACTGAAGGACGTGCTGAGCGCGGTTACGCTGTCGCTGACGCTGTCCTTCGTCATCACGATTTTCCCGGCACGGCGCGCGGCGAAGCTCGACCCGGTGGAGGCCTTGCGCAATGAGTGACGCGGCGCTGGAACTTCTGGATATCCGGCGAAGCTTCAACAAGGGCAAGCCGAACGAGGTGCGGGTGCTGGAAGGCGTCTCGCTGACCCTTGGCAAGGGGGAAATCGTCGGGCTGGTGGCGCCCTCGGGTGCGGGCAAATCGACCCTGCTGCATGTGGCCGGACTGCTGGACCGCCCCGACAGCGGCGAGGTGCGGATCGGCGGGGTTGCGGCCTCGGGCGGGTCGGACAGGGCGCGCACGCGGTTGCGGCGCGACAATGTGGGGTTTGTCTACCAGTTCCACCATCTGCTGCCGGAATTCACCGCGCTGGAAAACGTGGTGCTGCCGCAACTGGCCGCCGGTGTGGCCAAGGGCGCGGCGCAGGCGCGGGCGCGGGGGCTGCTGGACAAGGTGGGGCTGGCGGAACGGCTCGACCATCGCCCGTCGCAGATGTCGGGCGGCGAGCAGCAGCGCGTGGCCTTTTGCCGGGCGCTGGCCAACGAACCCAAGGTCCTGCTGGCGGACGAGCCGACCGGCAATCTGGATCCCGAAACAGCCGACAGGGTTTTCAACGTCCTGATCGGTCTGGTGCGCGAAACCGGCCTTTCGGCGCTGGTGGCGACACATAATCTTGAACTCGCGGCCCGCATGGACCGTGTTATGAAACTGTCCAGCGGACATCTGGAATAGGGGAGCAACCGGACGATCCTGTAACGTATTCTCAAGACAAATGCAGGATGGTCGGGAACGCCCCGCGACTCCTGCGGAAAAATACCCAAGATGGCCAGAAGGCCACGTTTTTTCAAAATCCCGAGGAAGTCAAAATGAAAACCGAACCAAGTTTTCGCGAATCCGTGGACATCATGTTCAACCGCGCCGTGGCCCTGATGGACCTGTCGCCCGGTCTGGAGCAGAAAATCCGCGTCTGCAACTCCACATATACCGTCCGTTTCGGCGTGCGCCTGCGCGGCAAGATCGAGACGTTTACCGGTTACCGCTCGGTCCATTCGGAACATATGGAGCCGGTCAAGGGCGGCATCCGTTTCGCCATGGGCGTCAACCAGGACGAGGTGGAGGCGCTCGCCGCGCTGATGACCTATAAATGCGCGCTGGTGCAGACGCCCTTCGGCGGTTCCAAGGGCGGGTTGCGGATCGACCCGCGCGAATGGAACGTGCATGAAATGGAGCTGATCACGCGGCGCTTTGCCTACGAGCTGATCAAGCGCGACCTGATCAACCCGTCGCAGAACGTCCCCGCCCCCGACATGGGCACCGGCGAGCGCGAGATGGCATGGATCACCGACCAGTATCGCCGGATGAACACCACCGACATCAACGCGGCCGCCTGTGTCACCGGCAAGCCGATCAACGGCGGCGGCATCCAGGGCCGGGTGGAGGCCACGGGCCGCGGCGTGCAATATGCCCTGCGCGAGTTCTTCCGTTACGAGGAGGACAAGGCCAAGGCCAACATGTCCGGCACGCTCGACGGCAAGAAGGTGATCGTGCAAGGCCTCGGCAACGTGGGCTATCACGCGGCGAAATTCCTGTCCGAGGAGGACGGCTGCAAGATCGTCGCGGTGATCGAGCGCGACGGCGCGGTTCTGAACCCCGACGGGCTGGCGATCGAGTTCCTGAAGGAACACATCGCCCTGACCGGCGGCGTCAAGGGTTTTTCCGGCGGCACCTATGTCGAGAACGGCGCGGCAGTGCTGGAGGAGGAATGCGACATCCTGATTCCGGCGGCGATGGAGGGGGTGATCAACCTGTCCAACGCGAAAAACATCAAGGCGAAGATGATTATCGAGGCCGCCAACGGGCCGGTGACAGCCGGCGCGGACGAGATCCTGAACAAGATGGGCGTGGTCATCATCCCCGACATGTATGCCAACGCGGGCGGGGTGACGGTGTCCTATTTCGAGTGGGTCAAGAACCTCGGCCATATCCGTTTCGGCCGTATCTCGCGGCGTCAGGAAGAGGCGCGCCACCAGTTGCTGCTGGACGAGCTTGAACGCCTCAGCAACGATCCGGCGATCACATGGGAGCTGTCGGAGAATTTCAAACGGCAGTATCTGCGCGGGGCAGGGGAGCTGGAACTGGTGCGCTCGGGCCTGGATGACACCATGCGCGAAAGCTACCAGTCCATGCGCGAGGTCTGGCACACCAACGACAAGGTGCACGACCTGCGCATTGCCGCTTATCTGGTGTCGATCAACCGTGTTGCGGCGAGCTACCGCTCCAAGGGGCTGTAGCGGGTTTCACGGTTAGTTGTGTTTGATCTGCCGGAATTCCGTGCAGAATGGACAGGAAAGGGGCGGCTCCGGCCGCCCCCCCGATTTTGGAGACCGTGAATGCGCCTTATGATTTCCGCCCTTGCCGCGCTGATGCTGGCCGTGCCCGCATGGGCCAATGACATCGCCTTTGACGGCAACTGGAAACAGCAGGGGTTTTTGCGGCTGTCGCCGAATACCTATGAACTGGGCGGGGATTTCATGGGGATATCCTCGGCCGATTCCGTGTCGATGATCTATCGCCCCGTGCCGCGCGGGCACTGGCAGGCGGACAAGGCGACGTGGGACTGGGCCGTGTCGCAGTCGGTGCCGGCGACGGATCTGACCACCAAGGGGGTCGATGACCGCAATATCTCGTTGTATTTCGTGTTTGTCGATCCGGATCAGGCCGACAGGCTGGCCAATGCCTCGGCCCGCAGGATTTTCGGCAACGAGTCGATGCGCACGCTGGTTTATGTCTGGGGCGGGGACTATCCGCGCGGCACGGTGCTGGACAGCCCGTTCCAGCCCGGGCAGATGATGATGCTGCCCTTGCGCAAGGCGGGCACCGGTGCGTTTCGCGAGAGCGTAGATCTGGCCGCCGATTATCGCCGTGCTTTCGGCGCGGAGCCGGGGGTGCTGGTGGGGCTGGCGGTCTCGGCCGACAGCGACGACACGAATACGGCGGTGACGGCCCGCCTTGCCAATCTGGATATCCGCTAGATCCCGAGCGCCCTGGGCGTGACGTAATCTTCCTGATGCGCGATGCCGAAGACGATCTGCGACCAGTCGTCGATCGGCAGGTCCAGCACCGTGGTTGCGCCGGTGGGGTATTTGGCGAAAGCCTCGTGCGCGGGGGGCGGGTCGACGCGCATTTCGCGCGCCAGCAGGCCGATGCCGGGCTGGTGCGCCAGAACAAGCACCGTGTCCCCCTTGGCACGGGTGCGCAGGATGTCGAGGGTTTCCTCGGGACCGGCCATATAGAGGGCGCGCTCCACCAGAACGTCGGGTTGTGCCGACAGGGCCGCGCCGATGCCGTCCCATGTCTCGCGACAGCGCGTGGCGGCCGAGGTGATGACCTGATCCGGTGTGTTGCCCGATTTTTCCATCCACTGGCCGAGCAGCGCCGCGCCCTTGCGCCCGCGTTCGTTCAGGCTGCGCGAGATATCCTGAATGTCGTCTTCCTCCCACGAGGATTTGGCGTGGCGCATGAGGATCAGTTTTTTCATCTCTTGCCCTTTCAAAGGAAAACCCTGCCACAAGGCTGCGGCAGGGTTACCCGAAAGGCAAGGGCTATTTGTTGGTAAACGGCAGTTTCAGGTCCCACAACAGGTTCGAGGGGCGCTCGTCCTGCCAGCGCAGGCCGACGGTCATGTCGTCATGCCCCTTTTTCGGTTGCGCGATATAGGTGCCGAACATCCGGTCCCAGATAGAGAGCGAGAAACCGTAGTTGCTGTCGTGCTCCTCGCGCAGGTCGGAGTGGTGCACACGGTGCATGTCCGGCGTCACCAGCAGCAGGCGAACGATGGCGTCCACCTTTTTCGGCAGCTTGATATTGGCGTGGTTGAACAGGGCGGAACCGTTGAGGATGATCTCGAACAGGATCACCGCCAGCGCCGCGGGGCCGAGCAGATAGACCAGCCCGATTTTCAGGCCCATCGACAGGGCGATCTCGATCGGGTGGAAGCGGATGGCGGTGGACACATCCATATCGCGGTCGGCGTGATGCACCTGGTGCAGACGCCAGAGGAGCGGGATCTTGTGGGTGATCAGGTGCTGGAACCAGATGGCGAAATCGAGGATCAGCATGGCGGCGATGATCTCGACCCACGCCGGCAGGTCGATATTGTTGAACAGGCCCCAGCCGTTGTTGGCGGCGTCGATGGCGGCACCGACGGCCAGAAAGGGCAGGACCCAAGCCATCAGGTTGATGGTCAGGGCGTTGAGGATCGACAGGCCCCAGTTGGCGACCCAGCGGCGTTTGCGGGTCTCGACACGGGCCTTGCCGGGGATGATCGCCTCGATCACCGCGAACAGGGCGAACAGGCCCAGAAACACGGACAGGCGGATGGTGGCTTCGTTTTCCATAAGGGAATCTTTCGTTATGCAGGTTTGGCGTCACAATTGGCGACGCTGCCGCCGATTGCAAGTCACCACACGAAAGGTTGAGCGGACGTCAGGTGCGGATCAGGCTGCCGGCACCGTGTTCGGTGAACAGTTCCAGCAGGCAGGCATGGGGGGCCCGTCCGTCGAGGATTACCGCCGCGCGCACGCCCCCCTCCAGCGCTTTCAGCGCCGTCTGGGTTTTCGGGATCATGCCACCGGCAATCACGCCCTCGTCCGTCAGGGTTTTCACCTGCGCCGAGGTCAGGTCGGTGATGACGTTGCCGTCGGCGTCCTTCACCCCGGCCACATCGGTCAGCAGCAGCAGGCGGTCGGCCTTCAGCCCTGCGGCGATGGCACCGGCGGCGGTGTCGCCGTTGACGTTGAAGGTCCCGCCCGCGCGGCCGACGCCGATGGGGGCGATGACGGGGATCAGGTCGCTTTCAAGGAAGGTATCGAGGACCCCGGGGTTGATCTCCACCGGTTCGCCGACGAAGCCGAGTTTTTCGTCGGCGGGTTCGCAGACCATCAGGTTGGCGTCCTTGCCGGACAGGCCCACGGCCTTGCCGCCCTGCTTGTTGATCGCCGCGACGATGCGCTTGTTGACGGAGCCGGACAGCACCATTTCCACCACCTTCATGGTTTCCCTGTCCGTCACCCGTTTGCCGTCAACGAAGGAGGTTTCCACGTCGAGGCGGTCCAGCATCTCGTTGATCATCGGGCCGCCGCCATGCACCAGAACCGGATGCACGTTGACCTGTTTCATCAGCACGATATCGCGGGCGAATTTTTCCATCGCCGCGTCGTCGCCCATGGCGTGACCGCCGAATTTGATAACCACGATGGCCCCGTCATAGCGTTGCAGATAGGGCAGCGCCTCGGACAGGGTGCGGGCGGTGGCAAACCAGTCGCTGTTCATGGCTTTCTGAATCTCCATCGGGGTCTCCTTTGGCACCTGTTTAGCGGTATCGGCCGCCAAAGACTACTCCATCGTTGCGATGATGGCGCGCAGGGTTTCCAGACCGTCGCCCTTGGCCGAGGAGGTCAGGATAATCTCGGGGTAGGCGGCGGGGTGTCTGGCCAGAACCTTGCGCAGGGTGTCGATGTTCCTGTCCTGCTCCGCCTTTTTCAGCTTGTCGATCTTGGTCAGCACCACCTGAAACGTCACGGCGGCGCGGTCGAGCAGTTGCATGATTTCCTCGTCCACCGCCTTGGCACCGTGGCGCGCGTCGATCAGCAGGAACACACGGCGCAGCGTGGCGCGGCCGGACAGATAGGCCTTGAGCAGCCGTTGCCATTTTTCCACCACCGGCACGGGCGCATTGGCGAAACCGTAGCCCGGCAGGTCGACCAGATAGTGGGAATCGAGCAGGGTGAAATAGTTGATCTCCTGCGTGCGGCCGGGGGTGTTGGAGGTCCGCGCCAGCGCCTTGCGCCCCGTCAGTGCGTTGATCAGGGTGGACTTGCCGACATTCGAGCGACCGGCGAAACAGATCTCCATGCGGTCGGCGGGCGGCACTCCGGCCATATCGACGACACCCTTGAGGAAATCGGAGTTGCCGGCGAACAGCTTGCGCCCTGCTTCCAGTGCCTCGGCGTCGGGGGTTTCGGCGATGGGGAAGGCGATGGTCATAGGACCTCCATTGTGTCGTTCAGGGCCACGGTGCCGCCGTCGATGACGCGGGCGAAAACCCCGAGATCGCGATGCCCGCAGTTCTTGCGCAGCAGGGCCAGCGTGTCCACATCGGGAATACCGGTGGCGGGGTTGGCGGTGGTGGCGATGCAGCGGCCGATACGGGCCTCGACCCGCAGCGTGGCGGTGCCGATGCGGATGTCCTGGCCGATCCAGTCGAATTCTTCCCACGGTGCCAGCCCGTCCAGCCAGATATTGGCGCGGAAGCGTTCCTGTTCCAGCGGCCTGCCCGCCATATCCGACAGCGCCGCCAGCGAGGCGTTGGCGATGATCGAGATATAGGGCGCTTCCTGATCTGTCAGGCTGTTGCCTTCCAGCTTCGCGATTCCGGCGGGTTGCGGCTGTTCGGCAGGCACCAGCGGGGTGATCCAGTCGAGCAGCGCCTGCGGTTCGGCGTCGGGGTCCAGCGTGATATCCGGCCGTTCGGGGTGGGTCAGGGTGATCCGGTTTGCGGTTTCGTCGAAAGCGCAGCGGATGGCCATGAAGGCCTGCGTCTTGGCCCCCTGGTTGAAGGCTTTTTTCGAGGTCCACGCAGGGGCGGCGGGGTCAAAGGCGCCGCCCTGCTGGAGGATCGCCCAGACACGGTCGAACGGCATCGTGCGACCCGTTGTCAGGGTCGCACGTTCCACGGCCTCGCAGCCCAGCGCTTTGACGGGGTGGCGCCAGATATGGGTGACGCGCACCACCGGTCAGTCCGCTTTGTCGCGCTTGAAGGACGACATGATGTTGCCGAAGATGTCCGGCTTCACGCCTTGCGACCGCATGATCGCATATTGCTGGATAAAGGTGATCGTGTTGTTGGCTACCCAGTAAAGCACCAGACCCGAGGCAAAGCTGCCGAGCATGAACATGAACACCCACGGCATATAGGCGAAAATCATCGCCTGCGTCTTGTCGGTGGGGGCGGGGTTCAGCTTCTGTTGTAGCCACATGGTGATACCCATCAGCACCGGCAGCACGCCGATGGACAGGATCGCGAGGAAGCTCTCGGGGCCCGGTGCATCCCACGGCAGCAGGCCGAACAGGTTGAGGATGGAGGTCGGATCGGGGGCCGAAAGGTCCTTGATCCAGCCGATCCACGGGGCGTGGCGCATCTCGATGGTGACGAACAGCACCTTGTAGAGCGAGAAGAAGATCGGGATCTGCAGGAAGATCGGCAGACAGCCCGAGGCGGGGTTTACCTTGTTCTTCTTGTAAAGCTCCATCATTTCCTTCTGCATCGCGGCCCTGTCGTCGCCGACGCGCTCTTTCAGCGCCTCCATTTCCGGCTGCAGCTTTTTCATCTTCGACATGGAGACGTAGGATTTATAGGCCAGCGGGAACAGCAGCGCCTTGATGATCAGGGTCAGGCCGATGATCGCCCAGCCCATGTTGCCGATCAGTTTATACAGGAAATCGAGCAGCGCGAAGATCGGTTTGGTCAGGAAGAAGAACATCCCCCAGTCAACCGAATCGACGAATTTCTCGATGCCTAGCGATTCCTGATAGGCCTTGATGGTGGACACTTCCTTGGCACCGGCAAACAGCATGGTCGAAACGCCGACCGTCTGGCCCGCAGGCACCTCGACCACCGGCAGGCGCGCGTCGGTCTGGTAGGTGTCGGTCGTCGGCGTGTATTTGGAAACCGAGGTGAACCCCTGACCCGGCATCGGAATCAGCGTGGTCATCCAGTTCTTGTCCGTGAAGCCGATCCAGCCGTTCTGCTGCACTTCGAGCTTGTTGACGTTGCCGGCCTCGACAGGGTCGAAAGGCTCGTCCGGCATGTCCTTGTATTTGATTTCCTGGATTTCGCCGTCTTCCTCGCGGATGACGCCTTCGTGCAGGATGTAGCGCCCCGCGGTTTCGGGCATGCCGACGCGGGCGATAATGCCGTAGGGTTGCAGTTTTACCGGTGTGTCCGTGGTGTTCTCGACGCTCTGGCGGATGGTAAACATATAGTTGTCATCGACGGAAATCTCGCGACGGAAGATCAGGCCGGCGCCGTTGTCCCAGACCAGCGTGACCGGGGAATTCTCGGACAGGACCGTGCCGCTTTCGACCTGCCACGGGGTTTTGGCTCCCGGCACTTTCGACGGGTCGACACCACCGGCGGGTACCCAGCCGTAAACGGTGTAATAGGGCTGCTCGGTATTGGCGGGCGACAGCAGGGTCACGGTGTCGGAGTCCGGATCCAGCGTTTCCTTGTAGTCGGTCAGGTGCAGGTCGTCGATGCGCCCGCCTTCCAGCGAGATGGAACCGGACAGGCGCGCGGTTTTGATTTCAATGCGCGGTGTGGCGGCCAGCGCCGCCTCGCGGGTTTCGGCAGCCGAAGGGGCCAGCGCCGGCGCGGCCGAGACGATAACCTGCCCGTCCGTGGTCGGCACGGCGGTCACGTCGGCGACAACCCCGTCGGCCTGTTCAACCTGTGTGGCAGGGTCCGGCGCGCGGTCCTGTGGCGGGAACAGGATAAACCAGATAAAGATCACGGCAAAACTCAATACCGTAGCAAGAAGCAGGTTTTTATTCTGGTCGTCCATTATTCACTCCGGTCGCGAAAATTCGTCACAGTGCCTTCAACAGCGGCAGCGCGGAAAGGTCAAGGTTTTTTGGGGTCGCGGGTCAGCCCCGCGAAGTCGAAAACGGCGGAATCCAGCAAATGTGATGGATTCGTGTTGGTCAGCGCCCTGAACATCACATTCCGCCGCCCGGGCGAGCGTTTTTCCCACTCGTCCAGAATCCGTTTCACCTGCTGGCGCTGCAACCCGTCCTGCGAGCCGCACAGGTCGCAGGGGATGATGGGATAGTTCATGGCCGTGGCGAATTTCTCGCAATCCTCCTCGGCCACATGGATCAGCGGACGATAGACGAACAGGTCGCCCTCGTCATTCACCAGCTTGGGCGGCATGGCAGCCAGCTTGCCGCCATGGAACAGGTTCATGAAGAACGTCTCCAGCGCGTCGTCGCGGTGATGGCCCAGCACGACGGCGGAGCATCCCTCCTCGCGGGCGATACGATACAGATTGCCACGGCGCAGGCGCGAACACAGCGAACAGTAGGTCGCCGTATCCGGCAGCTTGCCGGTGACAATGGAATAGGTGTCCTGATACTCGATCCGGTGCGGGATGCCCATGCGCTCCAGAAACTCCGGCAGCACGCCGGACGGGAAACCGGGCTGGCCCTGGTCCAGATTGACCGCCAGCAGCTCCACCGGCAACAGCCCGCGCCATTGCAGCTCGATCAGCGCGGCCAGCAGGGTATAGCTGTCCTTGCCGCCCGACAGGCAGACCATCCATTTGGCGCCGCGCTCGATCATGCCGTAGCTCTCGATCGCCTCGCGGGTCTGGCGGATGATGCGTTTGCGCAGTTTTTTGAAGCTGGTGGAGGACGGCGCACCGGCAAAGATCGGGTGGATGTCGGTGCTACTGTCCTTCATGGTCATGCTCCTTGTCCGGCACGGGGTCGTAGCCGTCGCGCCCCAGCGGATGGCAGCGCCCGATCCGCTTGACGGCCAGCCACGAGCCCTTGATCGCGCCGTGTTTTTCCAGCGCCTCCAGCGCATAGGCGCTGCAGGTCGGCTGATAGCGGCAGTTGCGCCCGACCCATGGCGAACCGACAACGCGATAGGCCTTTACCGGCAGGCTGAGAAGATAGGCAAGCGGGGTCATTTTTTCGGCTTTCGCGGCGCGTGGATGCGGTCCAGCGCGGTTTCGAGGTCCTGCCGCAACAAATGGAACGGCCGGTTGGCGGTTTCAAGGTGGCGTCCGATCAGCACATAGTCCCAGCCCGCTTTGCCCCGCGTTGGCAGAATTTCCCGCGCAACCTCGCGCAGGCGGCGTTTGGCGCGGTTGCGGGCGACGGCGTTGCCGACCTTTTTCGAACAGGTATAGCCGACGCGGATCAGGTCTGGGTCGGCCTCCCCCTCCCGCCGGCGGCGGGCCTGCAGCAACAAGCCCTGCGTTGCCTGACGCCGCGCGCGGGCGGCGGCCAGAAAATCGGGGCGTTTGCGCAGGGTTTCGAGCGGACAAACGGAAGCCGCCGGGGGCGTTTCACCGGCGTTCCCTGTATCGGGTGCGCGGTCTGCCCTCGGCGGCGTCAAGTCTGTAACCTGAAAGTCGTCTTATGCAGACAGGACTTTGCGGCCCTGGGCGCGACGGCGGTTCAGGATCTTGCGGCCGTTCTTGGTGGCCATGCGCGCACGGAAACCGTGGCGGCGTTTGCGAACGAGGTTGCTCGGCTGGTATGTGCGTTTCATTTTCTTGTCTCCTGCACGGCCAAAGGGCAGATTCGCCCGACCGGAAATTCTGAAATGGCTGTTTAGGGCGGCCCCGCGTGGAAGTCAATTCGCAATGCAGCAAAAAATGCGGGGTTTTCCTGAAACATTTGCGTGCCCCGTTCCGGCAATCCTGTAACATTCCCTGACGAACCATCAAGCGCGCGTGAAGCCCCTTTCGCCGCGGCGCATAAGGCGGCACATAGGGGGCAACACCAATTACCGGAACCCCGATATGACACATGAATCCTCTGGCGGCCTGTCGCTGAAAAAACTCCTGCCGCTGCTGGTGATCATACTGGTCGCCATTACCGGCTCGATCTACCTGCGCGACTACCTGACATTCGATTCCCTGCGCGAGAACCGCGAGGCCCTGCTGGCATGGCGCGATGCCAATTTCCTGCTGGCGGCGCTGGGCTTCATGGCGGTCTATATTGTCATCGTCGCCTTTTCCCTGCCCGGCGCGGCGGTGGCCTCGCTGACCGGCGGGTTCCTGTTCGGGCTGTTCCCCGGCGCGCTGTTCAATATCGGCGCGGCAACCATCGGCGCAACGCTGATTTTCATGGCGGCGCGCATGGGGCTGGGCGAGTATCTTTCGCGCAAGATGGAAGGGTCCGAGGGCGTCGCGGGCAAGATCAAGCGCGGGCTGGATGAAAACGAGGTCAGCTTCCTGCTGCTGATGCGCCTTGTGCCGGCCTTTCCGTTCTTCGTCGCCAATCTGGTGCCCGCTTTGGTCGGCACCCGCCTGACGCGCTTCGTCTGGACCACCTTCGTCGGTATCATCCCCGGTGGCGTCGTCTATACATGGGTCGGCTCGGGGCTGGGCGAGGTGTTTGCCCGCGGCGAATCCCCGAACCTCGGCATTATATTCGAGCCGCAGATCCTGCTGCCGATCCTTGCGCTCTGCGCCCTGTCGGCCCTGCCGGTGATCCTGAAACTTTTCCGCAAAAAGGAAACAGCATGAAGCGTATCAAAACAGACCTTTGCGTGATCGGTGGCGGCTCGGGCGGCCTGTCGGTGGCGGCGGGGGCGGTGCAGATGGGGGCCTCCGTGGTGCTGGTCGAGGGTGGCAAAATGGGCGGCGACTGCCTGAACTACGGCTGTGTGCCGTCCAAGGCGCTGATCGCGGCGGGCAAACACGCGCACGCCATGACCTCCGGCGCGCCCTTCGGCGTGGCACCGGTGGAGCCGGTTGTCGATTACGCTGCCGTCATGGATCATGTGGAAAACGTGATCGAGGGTATCAAGCCGCTCGATTCCGTCGAGCGGTTCGAGGGGCTGGGCGTCAGGGTCATCACCGAATACGGCCGCTTCATCTCGAAAACCGAGGTGCAGGCAGGGGACACGATCATCACCGCGCGCCGCTTCGTGATCGCCACCGGCTCCTCGCCCTTCGTGCCGCCGATCCCGGGGTTGGAGACGGTGGACTACCTGACCAACGAGAATATTTTCGAGCTGCGCGAGCGCCCCGACCACCTGCTGGTCATCGGCGGCGGTCCCATCGGCATGGAAATGGCGCAGGCACACGCGCGGCTGGGGTCGCGCGTGACGGTGATCGAGGGGGAAAGGGCGCTGGGCCGCGAGGACCCCGAAATGGCCGCCATCGCGCTGGAAAGCCTGCGCGCCGACGGGGTGGAGATTGTCGAGGGGGCGATGGTCTCGGAAATCAGTGCAGCGGGTGGTGTGACAGTCAAAACCGGGGACGGGGCCACCTATACCGGCTCGCACCTGCTGATGGCGGTGGGGCGCAAGGCGAATGTGGACAGTCTGGACCTGCCCACGGCAGGGATCGAAACCAACCGCGCCGGAATTGTCGTCAATGCGGGCATGAAAACCGCCAACCGGCGCGTCTATGCCATTGGCGATGTGGCGGGGGGGCTGCAATTTACCCATGTGGCGAACTACCACGCGGGGGTGATCATCCGCTCGGCCCTGTTCGGGCTGCCGTCCAGAGCGAAAAACAACCATATCCCGTGGGTCACCTATACCGACCCAGAGATCGCGCAAGTCGGCCTGACCGAGGCGCAAGCGCGCGAGAAACACGGCAAATTGCTGGAGGTCCTGCGTTTCGAATATGCCGAAAACGATCGCGCCCGCACCGAGCGGCTGACCGGCGGGCTGATCAAGGTGATGGTGGTCAGGGGCAAACCCGTCGGCGCCTCGATTGTAGGCGCGCAGGCGGGCGAGCTGATCCAGACATGGGCGCTGGTGATTGCCAACAGGCTGAAAATCGGCGCGGTGGCGACGATGGTTTCCCCCTATCCGACGCTGGGCGAGATCAACAAACGCGCCGCGGGGCAATATTACATCCCGCGCCTGTTCGAAAGCGAACGGGTGAAAAAGGTCGTGCGGTTCGTGCAGCGGTTCGGTTAAACCGGCCCGAAAGGAACACGCCTTGCCGCTGGCCTGCATAGCGCCTACATTCATGCGCCAGAGGGACATTGGAAATCCATGTTTTACAAAACGCTATCGGGCCGGTTCTTGCTGCTCTCCATCCTCTTCGTGATGATGGCGGAGGTGCTGATCTTTATCCCCTCGGTGGCGAATTTCCGCATCTCGTTCCTGCAGGAACGTCTTGAACGGGCGCAGCTTGCCTCGCTGGCACTGCTGGCAACGCCGGACGACATGGTGGCGCCGGAGCTGAACGACGAATTGCTGAAAAACGCCGAGGTGCTGAACATCGTGCTGCGCCGCGACGCGGTGCGCGAGCTGATGCTGGCCAAGCCGATCCCGGGGCCGATCGACGCGAACTACGATCTGCGCGACATGAATGTTTTCACCGCGATCCGCGATGCGGTGGCCAGTGCGCTAGCGCCGGAAATGCAGATCATCCGTGTGATCGGGCAGCCGGTCAAAAACGCCGGCAACGAGATCGAGATCGTGCTGTTCGCCGACCCTGTGCGCGCCGCCATGCTGGACTATGCCAGGAACGTGTTCCTGCTGTCGCTGCTGATTTCGCTGGTCACCGGCCTGTCGCTGTTTCTGGCGTTGCAGATCCTGATCACCCGCCCGATTTCCAAGGTCATCGATTCCATGGTGCGCTTCCAGAAGGCGCCCGAGGATGCCCACAACATCATCGCCCCGAAGGCCTCCATCAAGGAACTGCGCGAGGCCGAGGTGGCCCTGCACGACCTGCAAACCGGCCTGAATGCCTCCTTGCGGCAAAAGGAACGGCTGGCGCAGCTTGGCGGGGCGGTGTCCAAGGTCAGCCACGACCTGCGCAATATCCTGACGACGACGCAGATCCTCGCCGACCGGCTGGAAACCAGCGACGACCCCAAGGTGCAGAAAATGTCGCCGAAACTGCTGAACTCGCTGTCGCGGGCGGTCAACCTGTGCGAACGCACGCTGACCTTCGGCAAGGCGGACGAGCCGGAGCCGGAACTGCGGCGCGTCAGCCTGAAATCCATCGTTGACGACGTGATCGAGAGCGACGAGCTGCAATCCCCCGACAGCAAGGTGCAGATCGTCTCGACCGTCGCGCACGATGTCGAGGTGCAGGCCGATCCCGAGCAGATGTTCCGCGTCCTCGCCAACCTTCTGCGCAACGCCCGCCAGGCGATCGAGGCCACCGGCGCGCTGGGCGTGGTCACGGTCACGGCAGCCACAACGGATACGGGGGTGGAGGTCTGCGTGCGCGACACCGGCCCCGGCCTGCCGCCCAAGGCCCGCGAGTTTCTGTTCAAACCGTTCCAGGGCAACGCGCGGCAAGGCGGCACCGGACTCGGCCTCGCCATCGCCGCCGAACTGGTGCGCGGTCACGGCGGCACGCTGGAGCTGGTGGAAACATCCGGGGCCGGCACGACCTTCCGTATTTTCCTGCCGAAGGGCGGCGAATAAATCCGTCAGGGCGTGTTTTTTGCCTCTTGCAAACCCCGTCGCGCAACGCTAAACCGCCCCACGGAAGCACCCGTAGCTCAGCTGGATAGAGTACCTGACTACGAATCAGGGGGTCGCACGTTCGAATCGTGCCGGGTGCACCATACATTCCCGGATTTTATGGGCTGTGGACGGACATCGCACCGTCCGGCGATCACCGGCAATACACCACGTCATACAACACTGGCTCGAAGCCCTTGCACATCTCGTTGATTTTCCGGCTCCGCGCCCGCATTTCATCCGAACGCAGCATGGCCTGAAAATCCTCCCGCCGCTCCCATTGCGAATAATTCGCGATCCGCGTCTGCGCATCGTTCACATGCAGCGCCGACGAGATAAACCCCTCCCGTTTGCTGATAACCTCGTCGCAGAGCGCCGACAGTTCCTCCAGCAAATCCTGACAGGTTCCGGGGTTTACCTCGAAGGTCGTGATCACCGTTTGCACGGTCCGGTCTTTGGAAATAGTCGTCATGGCAGCCTCCTTCGACTCAACCCTAAACCCGTTTTCCCCAAAAACCAAACCCCGCAGTTACGCCGCCAGATCGGCCCGCGCGCAGACCTGCACCGTGCCCGACACCGGCTCCGACCAGCCGATGGAGACCACCCCGCCCGTCGCGCTCGCTACAGCCGCCCCGAAATGCGTCGCACCGGTTCCGTTGACCACCGCCCCCTGCGGCGTCACATAATCGACCCCCAGCACATCGCCGCCAAACGGCAGCCGCGCCGACAGGTCCACCGACCAGCCCGCCGACAGCCCCGCCTGCGCCACCCGCGCCACCACGGGGCTTTCGGTCCGGTTTGCCACCGCGTCATAGGAATTGCCACTGAACATCAGCCCCTTCGCCGCAGCCATATCGAACGTCCCTTCGGTGGTATCCACCCCCTCGACCCGGTCAATGGTCGAGCCGCCAATGGTCTTGAACGTATTGCCGATCACCGAAATCCCGTCGATCCGGTGGTTGTTTCCGAACGGTGCCAGCCGGATATAGGTAAACCACGCCGGCACGCTTCCGGCGGTGAAAATATTCCCCGTCACCGTCAGGGTTCCGAAGCCGCGCGTCGTCGCCGTGGCGTTGCTTTTCACGTCATGCTCGTTGTTCAGCTCCAGCCAGGCATTGTCCGCATAGTTGCCCACATAGGCGGTCTTGCAGCTTTTCTGCGTCAGCACGATCCCGGCCGAGCGCTCCCCGTCGATCGAGCCATCCCCCTGCCAGAAATGGTTGCCCGAAATGATATGCCCGCCACCGTTCAGCACGCCGAAATGCAGGAACCGCACCGCGCGGTTGTTGCGCACCTTGATATCGTTGCTGTTGGTGTTGAACGCGATAGTGGAGCGATACTGCACCAGCGTATTGTATTCGTTCGACAGGAATTCATTCGAATCGATTGCCATCCCGTTGCATCCCTTGCCGATGGAGGTAATCCCGCGGTCCTTCGGCTTGGTAAACCAGCAGTCGCGGATATGCCAGGCCAGCCCGTCCTTCGCCAGCATCACGCCGCTGGCCTTGCCGAAACAGCCGAACTCGATATCCTCGATCTGGAAGCGCTGCACGGAATCAAACCCCGAGAAATCCAGCAGATACTTGAACCGCTTGAACGTATAGGTCTGTGACGCCGGCGCCGAATGCAGTGGCTGGCTGAGCGTAATCCGCCCCGCCGCGATGTCCTTGTCCGTAACATAGACCTCGCGCCCGACGCCGGCCCCTACCACCAGCGAGCCGACGGGAATCGTCGCGATCCCGCTCACATTGGTCAGCGCCAGCGGATCGCTGGCGGAGTAATTCGCCGTTGCCGTGTTGAACTCCGTATCCCATCCGGCCGAGGGGCTCGCCTCCAGCTGCCCGTTGCGCAACACCCTCCGGTTGGCAAAGGTGGTTTTGTTGCCCACCACCGCCTGCACATCGATCGGCGCATCCAGCTGTACCCGCAGCCCGCCCATATCCAGCGATTCATGGTCGGTATAGTTGAACAGCGCCTGCAACGCCCGCTTGAACCCCTCGACCTCGTTGCCGAATGCATCGACATAGGGGGCCAGCGCGAAGTTGTCGGTCAGCATTAGCCGCTTCGCCGCCGGCATCACCAGCGTCCCCTCGAAACGGCAGCGTGCATTGATCGTCGCATTGCGGCTCAGGTAATATTGCCCCTCCGACACCAGCAACGCGCGGCCCGAGGTGCTCGCCGCCGCATCCGCGGCCTCGAAGGCGTCGATATCATCCGTCACCCCGTCCCCGATCGCGCCGTAATCCCGCACATCGACCCAGTCCATCATCTTGCGATGGAAATACGAGGTCACATCCCGGATTTCCACCGACTCGATCCGCACCACGGCGCCGACCGCTCCGGTCAGGTCCAGCCCGAAATGCCCGTAAACCGGCGCGGTCCCCCAGACCATATCGACCCCTGTGCGGTTGCCCGATCCGACAATCGCCTTGACGGTATAGACCCGCCCGTAGGTGTCCATCGTATTGCTCGGCCCGACTTCCGTCAGCCCGCCCACATGCACACCGCTGGCACCACCGGCCCATGCCGCAATCCGCGCCGAGGGAAACGCCCCGCTCATCACCTTGATCCGCGCCGAAATCTCGATATATCCACCGGCAAACACCGGCACCTCGCCCTTGTAGCGCAGGTTCAGCGGATCGCTCACCGTCTGCACTTCCAGACAATCGCCAAAGTCCGGATCCGCCGTCACAATCGCCGCATTCGCCGCCCCGTCATAGCTCGGCGAACTCGGCGTTCCATCCGTGCTGGACCAGTCCAGCAACCCGTCCACAAACGTCGGAGGCATCAGGTCAATTCCGTCGGTAACCACCATATTCATAAGCAAAAATCCCCTGTTGATCGCCACGGCGCCCACACGGAAAGGGTCCCCTCGAAGCGAGGGCGCTGATTCATAAAATTCTCGAGAAAAGCCGCAGAAATACCCGCGGTAGCCCTATGGATACCACGCAGGGGTTAAGCGCAGGTTAACAAAAAACCGGAAACGGCGAAATTCGCGCGTTACGCGTTCAAAAACTCTCCCGCCAGCGCCTTTTCGATCAGTTTCACCGTCTGCTCCACACCGTAAAGCGCGATAAACCCGCCGAACCGCGGCCCTTGCGAGGCACCGAGCAACACCTCGTAGATCGCCCCGAACCAGGCCCGCAACGGCTCGAATCCGTGGTCCTTACCGACCGCGAAAACCAGCGTCTGCAATCCATCCGCATCCGCCTCGCCGTCCCAGCCGCGCAACCGTTCTGCCAGATCCTCCAGCGCCGCACGTTCCTGCGCGTTCGGCGCGCGATACACTTTCGCCGGTTTCACGAAATCATGGAAATAACGCACGGCATTGCCCGCTGCCACGTCCAGCCCCGGATGGGTTTCGGGTGTCGCGTCAGGCGCGTATTTGCGGATGAACCCCCACATCTGTTCCTTGTTCTCCGCACTCGATGCGGATGCCAGATTGAGCAGCATGGAAAACGGCACCACCATATCGCTTTCGGGCGGGTTGCCGTTGTGGATATGCCAGACAGGATTGTTCAACTGCGCCTTCAGATCCTGCGCCGGATAGGCGCGCAACTGCTGGTGATATTCGTCCACCGCTTTCGGGATCACGTCGAAATACAGCCGTTTGGCCGTGCGCGGCTTCTGGTACATGAAATAGGACAGGCTCTCGGCGCTGGCATAGGTCAGCCACTCGTCGATGGAAATCCCGTTGCCCGAGGACTTGGAGATCTTCTGCCCCTTGTCATCCAGAAACATCTCGTAGACATAATGCGCCGGTGCGGGCACGCCCAGAATTCGGCAAATCTTGTCATAGATATGCGTGTTGGTGGAATGGTCCTTGCCATACATCTCGAAATCCACGCCCAGCGCCGCCCAGCGGGCACCGAAATCCGGCTTCCACTGTAATTTTACCCGCCCGCCGGTGACAAGCGAGGTCACTTCCTCGCCGTCCTCGTCGTCATAGGTGATCGTGCCCGCGGCCGCATCGACCGCCTTCACAGGCACATAGAGCACCCGACCGGTTTTCTGCGAAATCGGCAGGAAAATCGAATAGGTCGCCCGCCGTTCCTCGCGCAGCGATTTCAGCATGACTTCCATGATTTCGTCGTATTTTTCCACACAGCGCAGCAAAACCTCGTCAAAACGGCCGGATTTGTAGAATTCGGTCGAGGAAATGAACTCGTATTCAAACCCGAACGTATCCAGAAACCGCCGCAGCATGGCGTTGTTGTGATCGCCGAAACTGTCATATTCCCCGAAGGGGTCCGGCACGGCCGACAGCGGCAGTTGCAGATATTCCTGCAAGGCTTCGGGGTTCGGCACATTGCCCGGCACCTTGCGCATACCGTCCATATCGTCGGAAAAACAGATCAGCTTGGTGGGAATGTCGCTCAGGGCCTCGAAGGCGCGGCGCACCATGGTTGTGCGCGCCACCTCGCCAAAGGTGCCGATATGGGGCAGGCCGGACGGGCCGTATCCGGTTTCGAACAGCACATAGCCCTTTTCCGGCGGCGCCTTCTGGAACCGCTTCACCAGCTTGCGCGCTTCTTCAAACGGCCAGGCTTTGGAGGTCATTGCGGCTTCGCGAAGTTCGGACATGGTTCCACCTTTCGGATAAAATACCTGCGCTTCCTATTGTGCAGCGCCCCTCGCGTCAATAATCTAACGGACGAACCCGCATAGCAAAGGTAAACCGATGACCGAAACCGTCCCGCCGTCCTTTTCCCCGCAAGATGCGCTCGTCGCGGTGATGATTGCCGAGTCCGCCTCGGACGAGAACATCACCAATTCCGAGCTGCTCTCGATCACCCGCATCGTCGACAGCATGCCGATTTTTGCCGGTTACGATGACACACGGGTCAAGCGCGTCGCGCAGGTGGTGTTCGATCTGTTCGAGGTGGAGGATGGTCTCGACGCCCTGTTCGGTATCGTGCGCGAGGCCCTGCCCGAAGCCCTCTATGAAACCGCCTATGCCATGGCCTGCGATGTGGCCGCCGCCGACGGGCGCCTGCGTCAGGGCGAACTGGAATTCATGGCCGAGATCCGCTATGAGCTGAACATCGACCGCCTGCATGGCGCCGCCATCGAACGCGGCGCGCGGGCACGGCATATGTTGCTGCCGCAGGAATAGCCGCGGTTCTGTTCGAGCGGGTGAAAGCGGGTGGCACGTGACTTGTCCGCGCCACCCGGGAACGGTTTCAGGAGCAGCGTTCGAAGCTCGGCAGATGCTGGTTGGTCGATGCGTCCCGCAACTTTTCGAAAATATCTGTCAGCGTTGTGTTATCGCTCACAACCGGCAGGAGTTCGTCATTATAAAGCGCGGCATTCGCGATTTCGGCCTGTACACCGATCGCACAGGCTTCGGCGACACTTTCCGGAGCTTCCGGCCGCGGGAGGGTTCCGTCAAGATAAGGATTCCCCGGCACGAGGATCCCGTCTGCCGCCAGCGCGTCGGTCAGTAGTCCGATATGCGTTGCTTCGGCTTGCTGAATGCTGACAAAAGGTTTCACGGCTCCGAAGGTCTCGATCACAACCTCATAGGTCGCAAAAGCCTTGTATTCATCGTCAAGGGCGGTCAGGGCTACGGATTTTTCGGCATCGCTCA
>Ga0256839_1001472_pt1 | contig 28531 bp, 22 predicted proteins | sample 354166metaG_FD_185968 | JGI IMG/M metagenome (GOLD analysis project Ga0256839, IMG submission 185968) | Hydrothermal vent microbial communities from Mid Atlantic Ridge, Atlantic Ocean - 354-166 | ecosystem: Environmental > Aquatic > Marine > Hydrothermal vents | place: Atlantic Ocean: Mid... | reverse complement strand
CCAGCTCCATGGCCACATCTAAGTCATCGACATTTACTTTCATCTTTTTTCTCCTTTTGAGTATTGTTGAACATAACAGTAAGTCGAATGCCTATCGACGTGACATAACACCTCATTGTGAGATATAACCTGCATAGCAGGTTTCGCAAGGTTTGTTTTTCGGTGAGGGCGGTTTGCTTTTTTCACGACATTATTCCCTTGTCATTCAAAGTCTTTGTCTGCAGTTTATCACCCTGTATTGCAAAAAACACCATGATTTCCTTGGCTCTCTTGCCATCCCCGCATCTATAAGATTATCTTATGCCCATACAGCCACAGGGAGGTGTACTGTATGACTTCCAATAAACGTTCTTCACCATTTCTTGACAAGGTTCGTGCGGCTATCCGGGTCAGGCATTACAGCATTCGCACGGAGCAGGCCTATGTGGACTGGATCCGGCGCTTTATTTTATTTCATGGCAAGCGGCACCCCGAACGCATGGGCGAGCGCGAGGTGGCCGAGTTTCTCACCTATCTGGCGGTGAAGCGCAATGTGGCGCCCAGTACGCAGAACCAGGCGCTGAATGCCCTGAGCTTTCTCTACAAGGCGGTTCTTGGCCGCTCGCTTGAGACCATGCATGGTGTAACGCGCGCCAAAAAGCCCACCCGCCTTCCCGTGGTTCTCACACAGGACGAGGTCCGCGCCCTGCTGAGCCAGCTTGAGGGGGTGCATTGGCTGTGCGCCTGCCTGTTATACGGGTCGGGACTGCGCCTCATGGAATGCCTGCGCCTGCGGGTCATGCATCTCGATTTTTCCCACCGCGCCATCCTGGTCATCAACGGCAAGGGCGCCAAAGACCGCGTAGTCACCCTACCAGACGAGCTGGTCACTCCCCTGCGCCGGCATTTGTGCGCAGTGAAGAACTGCCATGAGAAGGATTTGGCCGAAGGCTTCGGGGCCGTCTATCTGCCACACGCCCTGGAGAGGAAATATCCCAGTGCCTCGCGCGAGTGGCATTGGCAATACGTGTTCCCCGCATATCAGCGCAGCACCGATCCCCGCAGCGGCGTGGAAAGGCGCCATCATCTGGATGAGCAATCCCTACAGCGCGCCATCAAGAATGCGGTGCGCAAGGCGGGCATCCAGAAGCCGGCGAGTTGCCATACCCTGCGCCACTCCTTCGCCACCCACCTCCTGGAGCGCGGCATGGACATCCGCACGGTGCAGGAGCAGTTGGGCCACAAGAACATCCGCACTACTCAGATCTATACCCATGTCCTGAAGCGGGGCGGCAATGCGGTGGTCAGCCCACTGGGCAGTGTGTTGATGCGCGGTGAGGACGAGCGGAAAAATCAGGATTATTAACCCGGCAACGTAACTACTCACTCCCCCGGATACTCGTCATTCCCGCATGATTTTCACCTTGCGGGTACAAATGAGCCGGAATCCATGTCGTTGAAACCACTGGATTCCCGCTTACACCATACGGGAATGACATATAGCGACTATTCCGCCACATGAGGGGTAAGTAGTTACCCGCCAACAATATAAATTGTTGGCGGGCTAATCATAGCGCTTGCGGCGATACAAGTCGTGGCGGCGGCTCACCAGGCGGTCGAGAAACAGCAGGCCATCGAGGTGATCGATTTCGTGCTGCGCCAGGCGCGCCTCGAACCCCTCCATGCGCCAGGTATGTGTCGCGCCGGCCTCGTCCAGGGCCTCCACGGTGATGCGCTCCGCGCGGATGACATTGCCCGTGTAATCGGGCACCGACAAACAGCCTTCACGGCCAACGGCGTAGCCCTCCCAGTGCGTGATCTCCGGATTGATCAACACCTGCCGGCCATGATGGGGGACGTTCTTGCGGCTGGAAGCGTCGATGATGATGACGCGCTGCAGGCTGCCCACCTGGGTTGCGGCGATGCCCACGGCGCCCGGGCCGGCGCGCATGGTCTCTTCGAGGTCCTTGATGAAGGCATGCAGCGTCTCATCGAAAGTGGTCACCGGCTGCGCCGTTTCCTTGAGGCGTGGATCGGGCCAGGTCAGGATATCGAGAATCGCCATGGTATAGGACTCAGCCGATGAGCGTGTCCATGGGGGCAAGGCTGGCCTTGACGCCATTGCGGGTGACGATGTCCAGGGCGGACTGCAGAGCTTCTATGCCCTCCGTGGCCTGCCCTTCGATATGCATGATATAGAGAGGCTCATCCTCGCTGCCGGCCACATCGGACTCCAGGTTGAGGATGTTCAGGCCGGCCTCCGCCAGGGCGCCGGTCACCTGGGCCACGATCCCCGCGCGATCCGCCCCGCTCACGGTGATGCGCACGTCCGGCTCCAAATGGTGATGCAGCGCCCCGCTGATCCTGTCCACGTGCAGCCTGAGTCCCAGCGACTCGCTGACTGGCTCCACCAGTTCCGCAAGGGCGCGGGCAGCGCCTTCGTACCGCACCATCATCATCATGGTGAAGTTGCCCCCCAGGCGCATCATGGAGGCTTCCCCCAGGTTGCAGCCCCCCTCGTACAGGGCATGGGTGACGTGGGCGACGATGCCAGGGCGGTCCCTGCCCACCAGGGTCAGCATATACCAGTTGGGTTTGGACATGTTTGCGTTCCTCCTCAGTGGAGCGTCGAATGGGCAATGTATATGACGATGACCCCGCCCGCAATCAGGACCAACTGCTGCGCCGTCACCACGGGCTCGAGCCGCTTGTGCAGTCCCGGTATGAGGTCCGCGACGGCAATATAGATAAAGCTGGAGGCGGCCACGGCCAGCACATAGGGAAGCGCCTGCGCCGTCCCTTCCAGGCTGAAATAAGCCAGCACGCCGCCCACGATGGTCGCCAGGCTGGAGAGGAGATTGTACGCCAACGCCCTGGCGCGGCTGAAGCCGCTGTGCAGCAGCACGGCAAAGTCGCCCACCTCCTGGGGAATCTCGTGGGCCGCCACCGCCAGGGCGGTGACGATGCCCAGGTGGATATCAGTGAGAAAGGCGGCGGCGATGAGCACGCCGTCCACGAAATTGTGCAGGCCGTCCCCCAGCAGGATCATGATGCCCGTCGCCTGCCTCTCATGGACATCCGCCTCCGGCGCGTGGGCCTCGCAGTCACTGGCGTGGCAGTGACGCCACAGCACGGTCTTCTCCAGCACGAAAAAACCCAGCAGTCCCAGCAACACGGCAAGGGTCACCGTATGCGTGTCATTCACGGCCGGGTTGTCGATGGCGTGGGGCAGCAGGGCCAGAAAGGCGGCCCCCAGCAGGGCGCCGATGGCGAAACTGATGAAATGGGGCAACAGGCGGGTGCGCCACTGCGCCGGCAGGACGAGAAATACCGCCGCCGCCAGCACGCTGAGGACGCCCCCCAGGAGGCAGAACAGAACGATATATGCCAGTGTGCTCACGGCAGCCGCGCAATCAGTCGCCAGCCGCCGTGAGCAGTTCCATCACCTCCTGCCGGTTATGCTTGCGCGCCCAGGTAATGGCCATCTCGCCATCGCTGTTGCGCAGCTTGGGATCGGCGCCATTGGCCAGCAGCAGGCGCACCGCCTCCACATGCCCCTGGCGCGCGGCGCGCATCAGCGCCGTGCTGCCGTCCACGGTCTGGGCGTCGACCTTGGCGCCCTGCGCCAGCAGCAGCTTCATGATCTCCACGTGCCCCAGAAAGGAGGCCACCATGAGGGGACTGAGGCCGTTTTTGTTGACCTTATTGACCCCCGCGCCCTTGTCGATGAGCAACTGGATCAACTGAACATCGTCCTTGAGAGGCATGATGATCATGGCATTGTTGCCCATGCGGTCTTCGGCGTTGACGTCAGCGCCGCGCTCGATGAGCGCGCGCGCCAGCTCCGGGTGCTCGCCGGAGATAGCCAGCATGAGGGGCGTCACACCCAGATCGCCCTTGGCGTTGACGTCCACATTCTTGTGCAGCAGGCTCTGCACCACCTCCTCGTAGCCGTCGCGGATGGCCACCGCCAGCACCGGATCGTCCGCGCGGTTGCGGGCATTGATGTCCGCCCCCTGCTCGATGAGGGTCAGGGCCAGCTTCTCGTCACCGTCGTCCAGGGCATTGATGAGGGGCGGGTCGCTGCAGCCCGCGAGGGACAGCGACAGCAAAACAAACAGACTCAGGATGGGAATTCGGGACATGGGTATTTCTCGCCAACTTGAAAAACAGCCAATTGTACACGATTCAGGCCCATCCACGGGATATTTACCGCCCCCCGCCCTCGATCCAGACCAGGGACGCCATGCGCCCCGTACGACCATCCCGGCGGTAGGAAAAGAAACGCCCGCCATCCTCGACGGTGCACCACCCGCCGCCATAGACCTGCTCCACGCCCAGCGCCGCCAGACGGCGCCGCGCCAGGCCATAGATATCCATCAGCCAGCGCCCCGCCGGGGAAGGCGTGAAATGCTCTGCCGCGGCGGCATCCCGCGCCACGAAGACCTCCCGCACCTCCCCGCCCACCTCGAAGGCCCGCGGTCCAATGGCGGGTCCCAGCCACGCCAGCATCTCCCCCCCGGGCGTGGCGAGGCAGGCGATGGCGGACTCGATGACACCCGCCGCCAATCCCCGCCAGCCGGCATGCACGGCGGCCACCCACCGCCCGTGGCGCTCGCACAGCAACACGGGCAGGCAGTCGGCCGTCATCACGGCGCACACCACGCCGGCCTGGCGGGTATAGACGCCATCGGCCTCGCACCCCTCGCGGGCATGGGCGGCATCCACCACTGCCGCGCCATGCACCTGGCTCAGCCAGGACGGCATGGCGGGCAGCCCAGCCTGCCGCAGCAACCGTTCACGGTTGGTCCTCACCGCCCGCGGATCGTCGCCCACATGGCCGGCGAGATTGAAGGACTGATAGGGCGCCACACTCACCCCGCCGCCGCGCAGGGTGCTGACGGCGCGCACACGGGAAGGCGCGGGCCAGTCGGGCCTCAGCCAGGGTTCAGACATGGGCTGCGGCATCTTCCCTCAGGGCCTGCAGCAAGGCCGCCATGTCGGCAGGCAGGGGGGACGCCCACGTCAGGCGCTCCCCGCTTTGCGGGTGGGTGATGGCGAGGCGCGCCGCGTGCAGGGCCTGGCGGCGGAACCCCCTCAGGACCTCCCGCAGGGCCCCGCCGCAATCCGGCGGCATGCGCAAACGCCCGCCGTAGACGGGGTCCCCCACCAGGGGATGACGGATATGGGCCATATGGACGCGGATCTGGTGGGTGCGCCCCGTTTCCAGCATGACCCTCACCAGGGTATGGACGCGCAGGCGTTCCATGACGCGGTAATGGCTGACGGCCGCCCGCCCCCCCTCGCGCACGGCCATGCGGGTGCGTTGCCGGGGATGGCGGCCGATGGGCGCGTCGACGGCGCCGCCCGAGGTCATCACCCCGTTGACCAGGGCGTGGTATTCGCGCTCGAAAGTGCGCGCGGCGATCTGCTCCTCCAGGCTCGTGCGCGCCTGCGGGCTGCGCGCCACCACCAGCAGACCGCTGGTGTCCTTGTCCAGGCGGTGCACGATGCCGGCGCGCGGCAGCTCCGCCAGCTCCGGCGCATGATGCATGAGGGCGTTCATCATGGTGCCCTGGGGATTGCCCGCCCCCGGATGCACCACCAGACCCGCCGGCTTGTCGATCACCAACAGGGAGGCGTCCTCAAAGACGATATCCAGGGGAATGTCCTGGGCCTCGCAACGCGTCTTCTCCTCCCGCGCCACGCGCAGCGTCACCTCCTCGCCGCCGCGCACCTTGTCGCGGGGCCGCCGCGCCCCGCCGTCGACCCGCACCTGCCCTTCCCGGATCCACTGCGTCAGGCTCATGCGTGAAAAATCCGGGAACAGGCGCGCCAGCGCCTTGTCCAAACGCTCACCGGCCATCTCCGGTGGGATGTTGGCGCTCATTATCCCTGCTTCGTCGGAAGTGGGGTCGCTTGCTTTCATGTCTGTTTTGTCTTTACCTTGAGATTTGATCATAATACGCCTAACTTTGCGGAGCCGGAACCGGCCCGGCCCGGCCACCAATTGACAACGAACCGAACCTACGCCAGGACCCATAGAACAAACATGCCCAGACAGATCCTTGTAACCCCCCTCCTCGCCTTCCTGCTGCTGTCCATCGCCGGCTGCGCCACCCAAGCGCGGAAACCGGACCAGGGGAGCGAACTGGCCGCGTCGAAGGCAATCTACGAGAAGGGCAAGGCGGCGCTCACCAACAACGATTTCGAAGACGCCGCGCGGCAGTTCCGCATTCTCGGGGCCAGCCACCCCGACAGTCCCTTCGCCGTCCAGGCCCACATGGAACTCGCCTATGCCTACTACCGCGCCGGCGACACGGCCTCCACCATCGCCACCGCGGAACGCTTCATACGCAAGTATCCGGACAATCCCAATGTGGACTATCTCTATTACCTGCGCGGCCTGGCCAGCTACGACGAAACCATCGCCTTCATCACCCGCGAGGAAAACGCGTCGAACCCCGCCATGCCGCCCATGTCCAATCTGACCACGCATTATTTCACCGCACTGGCGAACCGCTTTCCCGACAGCAAGTACACCCAGGACGCGAAGATACGCCTCAAGCATCTCCGGGAGAAGCTGGCCGGTCTCGAGCTGCAGCGCGCCAAGGCCGCCATCGAGCGCAGCGATTACGCCACCGCGGCGCTCCACGCCCGCGCCGTGATGGAGAACTACCCCAACTCCTCCCATGACCGGGAGGCGGCCGCCCTCACCAATATGATCTACCGCATGCTGGACATCGAAAACCAGCAGGGCAAGAAACAGAACATCGTCATCCCGGTCTCGGGCAATGAACCCCCGCGCAGCGTACCGGCGCCGGCCGCCAACATCGCCAACGAGATACCCCGCGTCCCCGCCCTGAAGACCACGGCGAAGCCCGCGGCCAAAGCCGTGCGGGACCGCAAGATCGTCATCCCCGCCACGGGCGCATCCGGACTCAAGGGAAAGTCCTGGCTGCAACAGCAGACGCCCGGCAGCTACACCCTGCAGTTGCTGGGCACGGCCAACGAGCAGGCCCTGGTGGATTTCACCCGGAAACACGGTATTGAGGAGCGGGCCGCCTATTTCTCCACGCTGCGCAACGGCAAACACTGGTACACGCTGGTCTACGGCAGCTACCCCGACCCGGTCTCCGCGCGCGCCGCCATCAAGGCCCTGCCACCCGCGCTGCGTGACCAGCAGCCCTGGATCCGCCGCATGAGCGATATCCAGGCCCTCATCGGCGCCGGTCTTTGATGTCTCCCGCCATCCCCGCCGCAACCATGGGCCGACTGACTCTTCTCATTCTCCTCGCGATCCTCCTCGTCCTCGGAGGATGCGCCACGGGCAAGAAGCATGACGAGGAAACGGGCAGCGCGGCCGATCTCTACGCGAAAGGCAAGGAAGCGCTGGACGACGGCTACTTCGAAACCGCCATCGAGCAATTCGAACTCCTCGAGGCGCGCTATCCCTTCGGGGAATACGCCCAACAGGCGCAACTGGACCTCGCCTACGCCTATTACAAGTTCGACAACCCCGAGTCGGCCATCGCCGTGGCGGACCGCTACATCAAGACCTACCCGCGCCACCCCAACGTGGACTATGCCTATTACATCCGCGGCCTGGCCAATTTCAACCAGGCCAGCGATTTCTTCAGCCGCCTCCTCAAGGAGGACGTCGCCAAGCGCGACCCGCGCGCCGCCCAGGAATCCTTCCGCCATTTCGCGGAGCTGGTGGAGCGCTTCCCCGACAGCCAGTATGCCGCCGATGCGCGGCAGCGCATGATCTTCCTCAAGAACTACCTGGCGCGCCATGAAATCCACGTCGCCCACTATTACCTGCGCCGCGGCGCCTACGTCGCCGTCATCAAACGCTGCCAGAACGTCCTGGAAACCTATCCCCGCACCACCTCCATCCCCGACGCCCTCGCCCTCATGGTGGACACCTACAAGCTGCTGGGCCTGGAGCAACTGGCCGCGGAGGCCGACAGCGTCCTCAAGCTCAACTACCCGGATTACCAAAGACCGCGAAGGCGCCATTTCTTCAACTGGTGGCAAAAGCAGTAAACGCCTCCCTGGACACACCGTAGCCCGCATGAAGCAAAGCGCAATGCGGGAAAATCCTTTTCGGGTATAATCAACCCGACATCACAACCGGGGAAACGCCATGTGGGATTTTTTCGCGACCGTCCGCCACCGCCATTCCGTGCGCCGCTACCAGGAAGACACGCCGGTGGAGGCCGAAAAGCTCCATGCCATACTGGAAATGGCCTGCGCCGCGCCCTCGGCCGGCGACCTGCAGTCCTACCATATCTTCGTCGTCAGCGACGACGGCCTGCGCCACGCCCTGCGCAGCGCGGCCGGCGATCAGGCCTTCATTTCCGCTGCCCCCGTCTGCCTGGTGTTCTGCGCCGAACCCGCCCGTTCCGCGGAGAAATTCCATGAACGCGGAGAGCGGCTGTTCGCCATCCAGGACGCCACCATCGCAGCCGCCTATGCGCAGCTCGCCATCGTGGCGGCCGGCATGGGATCGACCTGGGTGGGTGATTTCGATGAGCGCGCCGTTGCAGCGGCCCTCGATCTGCGCGAGGGCCTCACGCCCATTGCCCTGTTGAGCGTGGGTTACCCCGCCGAACTGCCGGACACCAGCCCGCGCCGGCGCCTCGATGAAGTGGTGACTTACACCTGAATCCGAGGGTTCAGATTACCAAAATATCAGAGCGCGTCCGCATCCTCCTCACCCGTCCTGATGCGAATGACACGCTGCACGTCGCTGACGAAAATCTTGCCGTCGCCGATCTTTCCCGTGCAGGCCGCGCCGGTGATGGCCTCCAGGCAGGCATCGAGCTGATCGGCGCTGATGACCACGTCGATCTTGACCTTGGGGAGAAAGTCCACCACATACTCGGCGCCACGGTACAGCTCCGTGTGCCCCTTCTGACGGCCGAACCCCTTGACCTCGCTGACCGTCATACCGGTGATGCCGATCTCGGATAACGCCTCCCGTACATCATCGAGCTTGAAGGGCTTGATGATCGCCTCAACCTTTTTCATCGTCATGGTGTCCTCTCGCAATAATGATTGTCATTGACCTGAACCCACGGATTCAGGATTGAGATAAATTACCCCTTCCCACCGGACTTGTCTAATCGCCAGACTCATCGAAGCCGCAGGTGATGGGATAGCGCCGGTCGCGCCCGAAGGCGCGCTGGCTGATGCGCACCCCCGGCGGCGCCTGGCGGCGCTTGTACTCGTTGCGGTTGACCATCCGCACCACGCGCCGCACCGTGTCCCCGTCGAAACCGGCCGCAACGATTTCCTCCGGCCCGCGGTCCTGCTCGATGTACATTTCCAGGATGGGGTCCAGAATCTCATAGGGCGGCAGGGAATCCTCGTCCTTCTGGTCCGGCGCCAGTTCCGCCGAGGGAGGACGCTCCAGCACCCGTTGTGGAATGACGGGCGTGATACCGTTACGGTATGCCGACAGACGGTAGACCAGGGTCTTGGGCACGTCCTTGATGGGCGCGAAACCGCCCGCCATGTCGCCGTACAAAGTGGCGTACCCCACCGCCATCTCGCTCTTGTTGCCCGTGGTCAGCACCATCCTGCCCTTCTTGTTGGAGATGGCCATGAGGATGATGCCGCGGCAGCGGGCCTGGATATTCTCCTCCGTGGCATCCACGGGCATGCCGGCGAACTCATCCTCCAGAATGGCCAGAAAGCTTTTGAATACCGGCTCGATGGGAATCACGTGGTGCTCCACGCCCAGACGCTCGCACTCCAGGCGCGCATCCTCAACGCTCATGTCCGCCGTGTAGCGGGACGGCATCAACACCGCCTCCACCTTGTCCGCGCCGATGGCATCCACGGCGATGGCCAGGGTCAGGGCGGAATCGATGCCGCCCGAGAGGCCGATGACCACGCCGGCAAAGCCGTTCTTGCCGATATAGTCCCGCACCCCCAGCACCAGGGCGTCATAGATGCCCGCCTCGCGGGAAGGGAAGGGCGCGACCTCGCCGGCCAGGGCCTCGACCCCATGGGTATCCGCATGAAACTTGAAATCGGCGGGTATCAGGCCCGCTTTCATGAGGGGGGCGCGGCGCACGGTCCGCCCCCCGTCATCCATCACGAATGAGCCGCCATCGAAGACCAGTTCGTCCTGCCCGCCCACCATGTTGACGTATACGATGGGCGCGCCGCATTCGCTGCTGCGCTGGCGCACTGCCGCCTCCCGCTCGCGTCCCTTGTCCATGTGAAAGGGCGAGGCATTGAGATTCACCAGCAGGCGCGCGCCCGCCGCGCAGGCCAGCCTCGCGGGCCCGGGTTGCCAGATGTCCTCGCACAGGGTGATGCCTACGGGCACGCCCGCCATATCCACCACGCAGGCCCCGCTGCCCGGCGTAAAATAGCGCTTCTCATCGAAGACACTGTAATTGGGCAACAGGTGTTTGTCGTAAGTGGCGCGGATGGCGCCGTCATGGATTACGGCCGCGGCGTTGTAGAGCGCATCCCCCTGGGCGCGGGGATAGCCGATAACGGCATGAATGCCCTCCACCCGCGGGAGCAGCGCCTCCAACGCCGCGTTCACCTGGGAGATAAAGGCGGGACGCAGCAACAGATCTTCGGGCGGATAACCCGTCAGGGCCAGCTCGGGAAAGACGATGCAATCCGCCGCCAGTTCATCCCGCGCACGCATACTGGCCGCCACGATTTTCTCACTGTTGCGCCGGATGTCGCCCACCATGAAATCCAGCTGGGCCATGACGATGCGCAATTGTCCTTTCAAACCGCCTGTTCCTGTCTATCGATGAAGGAACATCACCTTACCATCCAGCGCCGTGATTCTCCATAGCCTACGCCCGGCGCAATACAAGCTTCTCCGCCACGGGCATGGGGGTTTTCTTGAGCAGACGCACCAGTTCCCATGATGACAGGGGCGGACTGAGGTAGTCGCCCTGCGCCATGAAACAACCCTGCTCCAGCAGGGAGTCAAGCTGATCCACATCCTCCACCCCTTCGGCGATCACCCCCATGCGCATGCAGCGCGCCATGGTGATGATGGCAGCGGTGATGGCGACATCGTCCTGGCTGTGGGAGAGATTCTGAACAAAGGAGCGATCGATCTTGAGGTTGTCGATGGGCAACCGTTTCAGGCAATCGAGGGAAAAGGAACCGGAACCGAAATTATTGATGGAAATGGAAATGCCGATGTCCTTGAGACGGTCGAGGATGGAATCGTGGGTGGCCATGGACTCCATCATCAGATTCTCGTTCAACTCCACCTCGAGGAATTTCGCCCCCATCCCGTGACGCTTCAGCGCCTGTTCGATGGCGCCCGCCAGGGCGGCCTGCTGCAACTGCCGCGCGGACAGGCTGACAGTGACCCGCAGCGGGGGCAACCCCTCATCACACCACTCGCGGTGCTGTGCGCAGACAGTATTGATGAGCCACTCGCCGAGGAGAACGGTCATGCCGGCCTCCTCGGCCAGGGGCATGAAATCCTCCGGCGCCAGGAAGTTCGACTCTCCCTGGGGCTGCCAGCGCAGGCCGGCCGTCACGCCGATGATCTCGCGGGTCTGCAGCCTGAACTGGGGCTGATAGTAAACCATCATCTCACCCCGCCCCAGGGCATCGCGCAGGCTGCGCTGCATCTCCAGACGCTGGGTGGCGCGGGTGCGCATCTCGGCAAAATAGAACTGAAAGTTCTGGCGGCCCTGCTCCTTGGCGTAGTACATGGAAGTATCGGCATTCTTGAGCAGGGAGAGGGCATCCGCCCCGTGTTCGGGAAACACCGCGATACCGAGGCTGGCACCCACATTGAGCACATGGTCCCCGATCACGAAGGGCTGCTTCATGACATTGATGATCTTCTTCGCCACCGTCTCCACGTCTTCACGGCTGCCGATGGAATCCTGGATGATAGTGAATTCATCGCCGCCCAGGCGGGCGATCACGTCACTACCACGGATGCACCCCTGCAGGCGCCGCGCCACCAGCACCAGCAGGCGGTCACCCATGTCGTGCCCCAGGGTGTCGTTGATTTCCTTGAAGTGATCCAGATCGAGAAACATCAGGGCAAATGACTCCCCCTTGCGCCCGGCCTGAAACACCGCCTTGTCCAGCAGCTCCCGGAACAGGGTGCGGTTGGTCAGGCCCGTGAGACCGTCATAACAGGCCAGGCGCGATAGATAATCCTTTTCCTTCTTGTGTTCGATGGCGTAGCGGATGGAACGCGCCAGCAGAAAACCGTCGCCCTGCCATTTCACCAGGAAATCCTGCGCTCCCGCCTGGACCACCTTGAGGGACAGGGATTCGTCCAAGCAGTCGCACAACACCACGATGGCCGTCTTGGGCGACACCTCGCCGAGGCGGATGATAGCATCCCGCTCCACGCCCCGGTCACTAGACATATCCACCAGCACGGCATCGAATTTCTCCTCCCCGAGACGTGTCAGGGCCGCGGGAATATGATCCACATGTTCCACCTGAAACTTGCCGTCACCGGTCTCCGCCAGCAATTCACGGACGATGCGCACATCATTGATGTCACTTTCAACTAGAAGAATTCTGACTGATTTGTAGTTCATCGAAGTAATGTCTGCCCCGCAAGATTACGGCCTGTCCGTCTTGAATTGCCAGCCCCATTGAATCAGACATTTCTGACTGATTGGAAGCAAAATCTGACGGCCTTGTGTTGAATGTTTTGGAAAAAACCCCTGTATTTACAGGCTGAAACCACACACCGCCGAAGACGGAGGCAGTTACTTATCGACAAGGCAAAGGCATTCTTGAGGCACTTTGCACGGCCTATTGGCATGCGCGATTAAGCACATGAAAAGGCACACAAAAAGGCTTACAAAGAGGGTGACGGCTTGAAAGGCGCTTGCCTCGCCGGGCAGCTCAGGAAAGTCCTACCCGGCATAGCCCCTCTCCCACGGAGGGTGTCGCAAAAGGCTTTGCTTCCTTCTTCCTCCGGAGGGTATTGTAAAAGCCCCTCTCCCTCGGGAACCATCGGCGCCCGGATGGGTAGAGGGGCTGAGGTGTGGGGCTTACTTAAAACGGGATATCATCATCGAAATCATCCACGGCCCCCGCCGTGGCCGGCTGCGGTGCGGGCTTGGCCGCGGCCTGGGCGCCAGCGGGCGCGCCACCGCCATAGGCCTCCGCGCCCCCGCGGCTGTCCAGCATCTGCATCTCATTGGCGACGATCTCCGTGGTATAGCGGTCGGCGCCCGTGTTCTTGTCCTGCCACTTGCGGGTGCGCAGGCTGCCCTCGATATAGACCTTGGAGCCCTTCTTCAGATACTCGCCGGCGATCTCCGCCAGGCGGTTGAAGAACACCACGTTGTGCCATTCGGTGCGCTCCTGCTTTTCCCCCGTCTGCTTGTCCTTCCAGGACTCGGAGGTGGCCACCGTGATGCTGGTCACCGCGGACCCGCTGGGCATGTAGCGTACTTCGGGGTCGCGCCCCAGGTTGCCGATCAGAATTACCTTATTGATGCCTCTCGCCATGATTTGTCTCCTTTACGATTCGTTTTCCACCCTATTTTCCGGGCGCTTCTCCCGCCACCTCGCCAGGCGCGGGTATATCGGCGCCCAGTGACAGACCGCCGCTGGCCACCCGTTCGACCCTGCCGCCCATGCCGTCATGTCCGCTCACCGGCGTCCCGCCCTGCTCCCCGTCATCCGCCCGCGCAATCTCCAGCGCCCGCGCAGTGAGCAGCGCCTTGTCGATCACCTTGCTGTCGATCTTGAGATACACCACGCCCTCGTCCACCATGGTGGTCACTTCCGCCACCCCCTCTATCTGAATGAGTTCGCTCTCCAGCAGCACCGCCCGCGCGGGACGGATGGATCCCACATTGATCATGTGGCTGCTCAGATAGGGCGGCGGGCTCATGCGCCGCGCCAGCAGGGCCCACAGCAGGGCGGCCAGGGCGCAGGCGCCGAACACCCCCGCCAGGCCGTAGGCCCCATACAGGCTGCCACCGACCACCCCCCCTGTAAAGGCGCCCAGAAACTGGGAAGTGGAATAGACGCCCATGGCCGTGCCCTTCTTCTCCGGCGGGGCGTACTTGACGATCAGGGAGGGCAGCAGCGCCTCCAGCACGTTGAAGGCGATGAAAAAGGCCAGCAGGGCCAGAACGATGCCCACCAGGCTGTCGTGGAACAACAGCAGACCCAATTCCGACACCCCGATGAGGGTGATGGCCACCAGGAACACCATTTTCAGTTTGCGGTGCTTCTCAGCGACGATCACCAGGGGCACCATCAGCACCAGGGAAAACAGCAGCACCGGCAGATAGACATAGCCGTGATGGGCGGTCTCGATGCCGGCGAAATCACGCAGGGCGAAGGGCAACACCACGAAACTGGCGGTCAGGATCATATGGAGCAGGAAGATCCCGCTGTCCAGGCGCAGCAGATCCTTGTTCCTGAGGACGCTGCCGAAGAAGGCGGGCACCGCCTCGGCGTCGCGGTGCAGGCCGCTGTGCACCACCCGCGGCACGCCGAAGTGCAGCAGCGCGATGCCGCCCAGGGCCAGCAGGGCCGTAAACCAGAAAATGCCCGGCACGCTGATCCAGTGATTGAGAATGGGCCCCACGGCCAGGGCCAGGGCAAAGGACAGGCCGATGCTCATGCCGATGATGGCCATGGCCTTGGTGCGGTGCTCCTCGCGGGTGAGATCGGCCGCCAGGGCCATGACGGCGGCGGCGATGGCCCCGGCGCCCTGCAGGGCGCGGCCGAAGATGATGCCGCCGATGGTGTCGGCGCTGGCCGCCACCACGCTGCCCAGGGCGAAGATCAGCAGGCCGCCGATGATCACCGGCTTGCGCCCCACGCGGTCCGACAACATGCCGAAGGGAATCTGGAACAGGGCCTGGGTGAGGCCGTAGACGCCGATGGCCAGGCCGATGAGCACGGGCGCGGGCGGCGTCTCCCCGAGGGTCTCCGCATACAGAGAAAACACCGGGAGAATCATGAACAAGCCCATCATTCTCAACGAGAAAATACCGGCCAGGGAGAAGGCCGCACGACGCTCCTGCGCCGTCATCGCATCCTGTTTCATATGAGTTTCGTTTTGCTTTGCCAGAGATAAAAGCAGTATATTAGCAGGTTACCCATGTTGTAGGAACTTGGATGGAATTCATACGAATCAAGGGCGCCCGTACCCACAACCTCAAAAACATCGACCTCGACCTGCCGCGCGACAAGCTCATCGTCATCACCGGCCTGTCGGGCTCGGGCAAGTCCTCCCTGGCCTTCGACACCATTTACGCCGAGGGACAGCGGCGCTACGTGGAGTCCCTGTCCAGCTACGCGCGCCAGTTCCTGTCCATGATGGAAAAACCGGACGTGGACCACATCGAGGGCCTGTCGCCGGCCATTTCCATCGAGCAGAAGACCATCTCCCACAACCCGCGCTCCACGGTGGGCACGGTCACGGAGATCTACGACTACCTGCGCCTGCTCTACGCCCGCGCCGGCGAGCCGCGCTGCCCGGCGCATGGCCAGCCCCTGGAGGTGCAGACCATCAGCCAGATGGTGGACCACATCCTCAAGCTCCCCGGGGAGACGCGCCTGCTGCTCCTCGCTCCCGTGGTCACGGAGCGCAAGGGCGAGCACGCCAAACTGCTCGAAGACCTGCGCAGCCAGGGCTTCATCCGCGCGCGCATCGACGGCGAAGTGGTGGAACTGGACCAGGCGCCTCCCCTGGACCTCAACAGAAAGCATACCATCGAGGTCATCGTCGACCGCCTCAAGGTGCGCCCCGACATCCAGCAGCGCCTCGCCGAATCCCTGGAGACCACCCTGCACCTCGCCGACGGCCTAGCGCGCGTCGCCTTCATGGACGAACCGCAGCGGGAGGAACTGGTGTTCTCCGCCAAGTACGCCTGCCCCCACTGCGGCTACAGCCTGGTGGAACTGGAACCGCGCCTGTTCTCCTTCAACAACCCCGCCGGCGCCTGCCCCACCTGCGACGGCATCGGCGCCATGCAGTTCTTCGACCCCGCCCAGGTGGTCCTCCATCCCGAGCTGGGCCTGGCCAGCGGCGCGGTGCGCGGCTGGGACCGGCGCAACAGCTACTATTCCCGGCTTCTCGACAGCCTGGCCACCCATTACGGCTTCGACATCGACACCCCTTTCGAGCAATTGCCGGAGAAAATTCAGCACATCATTCTCTACGGCAGCGGCGAGGAACGCATCGAATTCCATTACCAGGGCGAGCGCGGCCCCGACAAGATACGCCGCCACCCCTTCGAGGGCATCATCCCCAACATGGAGCGCCGCTACCGCGAGACGGAATCCAACATCGTGCGCGAGGAGCTGGCCAAGTATCTCAGCTACCGCACCTGCCCCGACTGCCAGGGAACCCGCCTGTGCACCGAGGCGCGCCATGTATACATCGCCGGCCATGTGCTGCCACAGATCACCGCCATGCCCGTGGGCCAGGCCATGGCCTTCTTCCGCGCCCTGTCCCTGCCGGGCAAGCGCGGCCGGATCGCCGACAAGATCGTCAAGGAAATCGACCAGCGCCTGGAATTCCTCATCAACGTGGGCCTGGACTACCTCACCCTCGACCGCTCGGCCAACACCCTGTCCGGCGGCGAGACCCAGCGCATCCGCCTCGCCAGCCAGATCGGCGCCGGCCTGGTGGGCGTCATGTACATCCTCGACGAGCCCTCCATCGGCCTCCACCAGCGTGACAACGCGCGCCTGCTCAACACCCTCACCTACCTGCGCGACCTGGGCAACACGGTCATCGTGGTGGAGCACGACGAGGACGCCATCCACAGCGCCGACCACGTGGTGGACATCGGTCCCGGCGCGGGGGTGCACGGCGGGCGCATCATCGCCCAGGGCGCGCCGCAAGACATCGCCGCCAACCCCGACTCCCTCACCGGCCGCTACCTCTCGGGCGACCTGGCGATCGAAGTCCCGCAACAACGCGTCGCGCCGCGCCCCGGTGAGCACTGCCGCATCGTCGGCGCCTCGGGCAACAACCTGGACCACGTTGACGTGGAGATCCCCGTGGGCCTCATGACCTGCGTGACGGGCGTGTCGGGCTCGGGCAAATCCACCCTCATCAACGACACCCTGTACCGCCATGCCGCGCGCACCCTTTACGACGCGGGCGACATCCCCGCCCCCTTCACCGAGATCCACGGCATGGAGCGCTTCGACAAGGTGGTCAACATCGACCAGAGCCCCATCGGTCGCACCCCGCGCTCCAATCCCGCCACCTACACCGGCCTCTTCACCCCCATCCGGGAACTGTTCGCCGCCACCCCCGAGGCGCGCATGCGCGGCTACACCCCCGGCCGCTTCAGCTTCAACGTCAAGGGCGGGCGCTGCGAGGCCTGCCGCGGCGACGGCGTCATCAAGGTGGAGATGCACTTCCTCCCCGACATCTACGTCCCCTGCGACGTCTGCAAGGGCAAACGCTACAACCGCGAGACCCTGGAGATCGCCTACAAGGGCAAGAACATCCACGAGGTGCTGGAAATGCCCGTGGAGGAGGCCCACGACTTCTTCTCCGCCGTGCCCGCCATCGCGCGCAAGCTGGCCACCCTCATGGACGTGGGCCTGCCCTACATCAGGCTGGGCCAGAACGCCACCACCCTGTCGGGCGGCGAGGCGCAGCGCGTCAAACTGTCGCGGGAACTTGCAAAACGCGATACCGGCCGCACATTATATATATTGGACGAGCCGACCACCGGGCTGCACTTTCACGATATCAAGCACTTGCTCAGCGTCCTGCACCGCCTGCGCGACCACGGCAACACCATCGTGATCATCGAACACAACCTGGATGTCATCAAGACCGCGGACTGGATCATCGACCTGGGCCCGGAGGGCGGCGACAAGGGCGGCACGGTGATCGCCAGCGGCACCCCCGAAGACATCGCCGCCTGCGCCCATTCCTACACCGGCCAGTATCTGGGCCCGGTACTGGAAAAGGCCGCCAGCCCGCCGCCACGAAAACTGGTGGGGAAAATATAAGCCCCTCTACCCACGAGGGGCACCGAGGTCCCTGCGGGGGGTGTCGCAAAAGCCCCTCTCCCTGCGGGACCTCGGTGCCCCTTGTGGGTAGAGGGGTTGGGGTGAGAGGAACAAGGCGCAAGCAGAAAGTTTCACACGCAAGGAAAAACGGACCCATTTACAAAAAGCCGACATACTCCAGAACCCTCCTGACAGGCGCCATCCTGGCCCTGTGCCTGTCGTGGGGCAATGCCTGGGCCGACCCCAACATGAACCTGCCGGACATGGGAGGCACGGCACAGGCCTACCTGTCCACGGAAGAGGAACGGCGCATGGGCGAGGCCTTCATGCGCAGCGTGCGCCGCTCCGTCAAGATCATCACCGACCCGGAGATCGACGACTACATCCAGACCCTGGGTTACCGCCTGGCCTCCTATGGCGCCTTCAAGGACCGGGAATTCTCCTTCTTCGTCGTCGACTCGCCCGTCATCAACGCCTTCGCCGGCCCCGGCGGACATATCGGCATCCACAGTGGCCTCATACTCATCACCGAGTCGGAGTCCGAACTGGCCTCGGTGGTGGCCCACGAAATCGCCCACGTCACCCAGCGCCACATCGCGCGCGCCGTGGAGGCGGCCTCCAGGAGCAATATCCCCATGACCGCCGCGCTGATCGCCGCCCTCATCCTCAGTTCCCAGGACGCGCAGATGGGCACCGCGGCCCTGGCCGCCACCACGGCTGGAAGCATCCAACGGCAAATCAACTTTACGCGCGGCAACGAAAAGGAGGCCGACCGCATCGGCATTCAAATCCTTGCCGACGCCAACTTCGACCCCCGCCGCATGCCCCTGTTCTTCGACCGCATGCGGCGCGCCAGCATGGGTCCCGAGAACCCGCAGTTCGAATTCCTGCGCACCCACCCCGTCACCACCTCGCGTATCGCCGACACCCGCAACCGCGCCGAACAATACCCCCAGGGGAAATACCGGGAAAGCCTCAATTACGCCCTCATCAAGGCCAGGCTGCGCGTCCTCGCCGAAAAAAACCCGCAGCGCAGCAAGGCCTATTTCGCCGCGCGCATGGAGAAAGAAGGGGCCCATCCCAGCGCCGCCACGCGCTATGGCTACGCCCTCGCCCTGCTCAAGACCGGCGACTATGCCGATGCGCACAAACTGACGGCGCAACTGGCGCAACAGGACCCGGACAGGATTGCCTACCAGATCCACCTGGCGCGCATCAAAATGGCGGCTGGCCGGATCGACGATGCTCTTGCCATCTTCCGCGACAACCTGGCGCTGTATCCCAACAACAAGCCTCTCACCATGCTCTATGCCAATGCCCTGATCCAGACCGGCCAGCCGGACAAGGCCAGCAAGGTATTGCGCGACTACCTGCGGGAAAAAAGAGAAAGCACCCCCTTGTACTACAGCCTGCTGGCCCAGGCCGAAAGCGACAGCGGCAACCAAGTGGCGGCCCACCAGGCCCTGGCGGAATACTACGACCTGGTCGGCCAGACCGCCTCCGCCATCGCCCAACTCAAGATTGCCATCGAGGGCGTGAAAGAAGAGGACGCCATCCGCCAGGCGCAGATCAAGGCGCGCCTCAAGGTGCTGCGGGAGCAGTTACGCCAGGAAGAGGATCATTAGACAATCGTCATTCCCGCGAAGGCGGGAATCCAGCAAAATCAACAGGTTATTGATTCCTGCATGCGCAGGAATGACAGAACCCGGTACTCTCAAGTCTTGAGGAGTGTGCCGCAAAAACCATCTCTCACGAAGGGTAAGAGGTGAACCGCACCGCCTTACCCCGGCGAAACCCGTGAATCCCCCTGCGGTGAATCACCGGCGCCCTCCAGAATACCGAGCTGGCGCCTGAGCGCCTTCTGGTCCACGGGTTTCACCAGGGTATCGTCGAAGCCCATGGCCAGGCATGCCTTGAGATCGTCCGCGGTGCTGAGGGACGGCACCAGGGCAACCACGCGGGTGCGTTGATCCGGCTCTTCGTTGGCGCGGATGCAGGCGATCACATCATCGATGTCGGAACGGGTGATATTGCAGTTGATGAACACCCGTTCGAAATACCTGCGCTGCACCACGTTGATGGCCTGGGCCTTGTTGCAGGCCACGCACACGCTGTAATCCAGCGCCTGCAGCATGCCGGAGATCACCTTCCGGTCATTGATGTCCGGCTCGAACAGCAGCACATTGTTCTGAAAACGCGACTTGCCCGCCGCCAGATTGTGCCGGGTGATGAGCAGGTCGGCATCCTCCTCCTGCTGGACCACGGCCGATACGCACTCCAGCAACTGGGATTCATGAACGGGGGTGGTCAGATAGCCCCGGATCCCCACACTGCGCACTTCCTCGCTGTCGCCACGGTAGCCGGTACTGGTCAACATGATCATGCGCACGCCCGCCAGGCGGTCGTCACTGTTCACCGTGCGCGCCAACTGCAGGCCGGTCATACCTGGCAGTATGCGATTGAATATCATCACCTGGTAGGGCTCCCCTTCCGCGGCGCGCGTACACAACTGCTCCAGGGCCTGCGCGCCATCGGCCACCGTATAGACCTTCATGCCCACGGATTCCAGCAGATGCTGCTTGGACTCCCTCGCCGTTTCGCTGTCGTCGACGATCAAGGCGCGCACATCCCTCAATTCCCCGTAACTCGTCTCGCGGGGCCCCGGCAGCTCGGCGCGCTTGGTGAAGTGGGCCGTGAACCAGAATTCACTGCCCACGCCCTGCCTGCTCTCGACCCCGATCTCGCCACCCATCATTTCCACCAACTGCTTGGAAATGGCCAGGCCCAGTCCGGTGCCGCCATAACGCTGGGTCAGGGCCCCGCCCACCTCCATGAAGGATTCGAAAATACGCTGCTGATCGCCCGGCGAGAGACCCACGCCCGTATCCCGCACAGAGAAACGCAGGGTGATATCGTCCACGGATTCATCCACCTTGGACACTTGAATCACCACCTCGCCACGGCTGGTAAACTTGATGGCGTTATCCACCAGATTGACCAGCACCTGGCGCAGGCGCGCCGGGTCGCCACGCAGGGACATGGGCAGGTCACAGGGCAGGAGATAGACGAGGTTGATGCGCTTGGCCGCGGCCGCCTTGCGCAGCATCTGGGTGACGAAATAAATGGTGCGTTGCAGATCGAAATTGATATCCTCGAGGCTGAGCTTGGCGGCCTCGATCTTGGAGAAATCCAGTACGTCGTTGATAATGGTCAACAAGGACTTGCCCGCTTCCAGGATCTGATCGACATGTTTCTTCTGCCCGGGATTCAGGCCGGTATTGAGCAGGACATGACTCTCCCCCAGCACCTTGTCCAGCGGGGCGCGGATCTCATGGCCGATGTTGGCGATGAATTCGAACTTGTTACGGGATGATTCCAGTATGGCGTCCCGCGCCTCCTTCAGTTCCTGCTCCGCGCGTTTGCGCCCGGTGATATCCCGCACGATACCGATAAACAGATTGGTGCCCTCGATACGCACCTCGCTGACATCCAGCTCCATGGTAAAAGTCGTGCCATCCTTGTGCCTGCCAAGCACCTCACGTCCTTTCCCGATAATCTTTTTCTCCCCGGTCGCGAGGTAATCACGAAGATAATCATCGTGCTCCGTATGATAGGGATCGGGCATCAGCATATTGACGTTCTGGCCGATCACTTCCTCCGCGGCATAACCGAATATCTTCTCTGCCGCGGGGTTGAAAGACTCGATAACCCCCTGTTCATCGATGGTGATGATGCCATCCAGGGCATTGTTCACCACGGCCTGGATACGCCGCTTGCTCTCGCGCAATTCAGCGGCCTTGTTCTTGGTCTCGTTGAGGGCCGCCTGCTTCTCCGAATACAACACCGCCAGACGGCGGGACATGGTGTTGAAAGCCCGCGCCGTCTGCGCCAGCTCCCCCTCCCCGGACACTGACAACTGATAACCGATATCGCCGGAGGCAATCCGCCGCGAAGCGTCCCGCAATATCTTCAACTGGCGGGCAAAGTAATTCCCCAGCATGAGGGCGATCACCAGACCGATGGCAATGCCGATGACCGAGATCGTTGCGGTCTGCCGGCGCGCGGCGATCATCACGTTTTCTATGGGAGTGGTGGAAAACCCCATCTGCAGGTGACCGATCACGATACCCTCATCGGTAATCTCGGCCGACACATCGAAAATGCCGTCATCGACATCCTCCACCAGGAAATCCTCCTCGAAGGGCCGCGCCAGGGACTCGGGATTGCCCAGTTCCATGATCACCCCGCTCTGATCACTGATCCTGATATAGTCCGCCCCCGATTGCACCAGGATGTCATGCAGGACGCCCTGCAGAGAAGCCAGGTCGGATCCCAGGACGGGGCGCTTGATCAAGGCGGCGGTGACGGTGGACGCCGAGAAGGCATGCTTGCTCAACTCCACCTCATTGGAGGTGCGCAGAAACTGAAAATTGCTCCACACGACGACCAGCAGCATCAGGACCTGTACGAGCAGTATGCCGAGAATGATTTTCAGGCGAAATGACATGTCTAAGATCTGCTAACCACGAAAAACCTGGCCCTGTCAGTGGATTCAAGCGCCCAGCAGCGCATTTGAAGGCCTGATAGAGTAGCCACACTCCCCGGACAATTCAACTGCGAATGAAAGGGAAAAGAAGAAAAACGCTGACCCGCGCCGCGAGGGCGGAACACGGGAGCCCCCCCGTGACAACAGGACGCCCCGCCGCCGGCTGCAAGCATGCCGTACGCGTGATATCATTATGATACAGCTGAACGGGGTACCAGCCGATCCTGACACGGAAAGACACAAGGGGAAACATCATGAGAAACCACCTGCGCCCGCACACCGAAACATTGTTGCCCGTCCTGGCCGCCTTCATCCTCCTTCTCCCTGGCCCCGCCCTGGCGGAAGACGATATTTTTGACCCTGATGCAGAATATTCCGCAGTCCGTGTCATCAAGGTTGACGAAGGGGAAGCGACCATGCGCGTCTTCCATACCAGGGACAAGGAGCGCTTCGTAGTGGATGGTGGGGAGCAAAGCATGACCATGATCACCCGCCTCGACAAGCAGATAAGCTGGATTCTCATACCGGATGAAAAAATGTACATGGAAATCCCCCTGGACCAGGCATCGGACCAGATAGCGGGAATGGGGTTCGGCCAGGAAGCGGAACTCAGGCTGGAGGGCGATATACCTGAAAATTTCAAAAAAGTCGGCACCGAGACCATCGCCGGCCTCGAGACCACCAAGTACCGGGGAGAAATCGAGGACGATGACACGGGAGGGAGCGGAACGGCAACCTACTGGGTCACGGATTCGGGCATCGTGGCGAAAATGGAGTATGAAGGCGTCGATGAAGACGGCAAACCGCAAAAGATGGTCATGGAACTGCGCGAACTCAAGATCGGCAAGCAACCCGCCAAACTGTTCGAATTACCCGCCGATTACGAACCCATGCGCCTGAATTTCGGCCCGGGTGCGTGGGGCATGTTCGGCGACGTGCAAGGGGACGCCGCAGCAAGCTCACAGCCGCCCCCTCGAATGAGCCAACAAGGTGAAGATGAACAGGAAGACTCGACGGATATCGTCTCCGACATCACCAGGGAGGCTGGCGACGAAGCCAGAAATTCCGTGACGGATGAGGTGAAACGCTCGGTGCGCGACGCGGTAAAGGGTTTATTCGGCAGGTAATCCGGCCCGCTGCGGGAGGCATCCCGCCCTCCAACTCCAGACCGTTCCCCAGCCACAATCCCGAGACTGTCATTGAATGTCCGCTTCAGGTTATCATATAGGAGGATGGGACAACGGCGCGCCGGGGGCGCGGAATTGACAGCCCCCTGTCAGGGACATATTATTAACCCAGCAACCATATATATCGTATTCAGCCATTGCGTGCCGGTTCGCTGCAAGGCGGCGAAAGGCCGCTGTAGTCATTCTACAGCAAATTTCGCCAACGCAGTCAGCGGGCCGGCGCGCAATGGCCTGTCCTTTGATTTCAATCTGTTAGGGACTTCAGGCCTGCGCCGGCACCGCGTTGCGGCGCTTGCCAATGGAATGACCATTGCCTGCGCACCGCGCCTTGTTCCAGCACAGGCCTGAAGTCCTGAATACGATATATATGGTTGCCGGGTTAATAAATAGCGGAATTACAGGCCAGGCCCTTTTCATGACGACCCCTCAAAGCTATCCCTTGCTGGAAACCATTGACTCTCCGCGACAATTACGCGCGCTCGCGCGCGCCGAGCTGGAAACGCTGGCCGATGAACTGCGCCGCTTCATCATCCACTCCGTCGCCGAAACCGGGGGGCACCTGTCATCCAGCCTGGGCACGGTGGAACTCACCATCGCCCTCCACTACGTCTTCAACACACCGGACGACCGCCTGGTATGGGACGTGGGCCACCAGGGCTACCCTCACAAGATCCTCACGGGGCGCCGCGAGGCCATGGCGGGCATCCGTCAAAAGGGAGGAATCTCGGGCTTCCTGAAACGCAGCGAGAGCGAGTACGATTGTTTTGGCGCCGGCCATTCCAGCACCTCCATCAGCGCCGCCCTGGGCATGTCCATCGCCATGGCCAGGCAGAGCAACCCCGGCCGGGTCGCCGCCATCATCGGCGACGGCGCCATGACGGCCGGCATGGCCTACGAGGCCCTCAACCATGCCGGGCACGTACACTCCGACCTGCTGGTGATACTCAACGACAACGAAATGTCCATCTCGCCCAATGTGGGCGGCATGTCCAACTACCTGGCCAAGCTCCTCTCCGGCAAGCTCTATTCCACCATGCGCGAGAGCGGCAAAAAGGTCCTCCGCGCCATGCCGCCCGTCGCCGAACTCGCCCGCCGCGCCGAGGAACACATGAAGGGCATGGTGATCCCCGGCACCCTGTTCGAGGAACTGGGCTTCAACTACATCGGCCCCATCGACGGCCACGACATCGATACCCTGGTGACCACGCTGCAGAACCTCTACACGCTCAAGGGACCGCAATTCCTCCATGTCATCACCAAGAAGGGCAAGGGCTACCCGCCCGCCGAGGACAACCCCTGCGCCTTCCACGGCGTGACGCCCTACGACCCCGGCAATGGCAACATGCACAAAAAGGCCAAACAGCGCGGCAAGGCCTACACCGAGGTCTTCGGTGAATGGCTGTGCGACATGGCGGAGGCCGACGAGCGCCTGCTGGGCGTCACCCCCGCCATGTGCGAAGGCTCGGGCATGGCGGAATTCGCGCAGCGTTTTCCCGGGCGCTTCTTCGATGTCGGCATCGCCGAACAGCACAGCATCACCCTGGCCGGCGGCATGGCCTGCGAGGGCATGAAGCCGGTGGTGGCCATCTACTCCACCTTCCTGCAGCGCGCATACGACCAGTTGATCCATGACATCGCCCTGCAGAACCTGCCGGTGATGTTCGCCATCGACCGCGCGGGCATCGTGGGTCCCGACGGGGCCACCCACGACGGCGTCTTCGACCTCAGCTTCCTGCGCTGCGTCCCCAACATGGTCATCATGGCCCCCACGGACGAGAACGAGTGCCGCCTCATGCTGACCACGGGCTTCCGCCACGACGGCCCCAGCGCCGTCCGCTACCCCCGCGACACGGGGCCGGGCGCCCCGCTGCAGCCATCCCTGGAAACCATCGCCATCGGCAAGGGCGTCGTGTACCGGGAAGGCCGGGAGACCGCCCTGCTGGTCTTCGGCAGCCTGCTGCACGAGGCCCTGCGGGCCGCCGAGCAAATCGACGCCACGGTGGTGAACATGCGCTTCGTCAAGCCCCTGGATGAAGGCCTCATCGATGAAATGGCCGCTCAACACAGCCTGCTGGTCACCATCGAGGAAAACATGATCGAGGGAGGCGCCGGCAGCGGCGTCAACGAATACCTCAACAGCCGGGGCGTCAACCCGCCCGTCATCAACCTGGGCCTGCCGGACCGCTTCGGCGGGCACGGCAAGCGCGGGGACCTGCTGGCGGAATGCGGGCTCAACACGGCCGGCATTTTACGGGCCGTCAACGGCCATTTCTCGCGACATCCGGGCAGCGGTCTCCCTGCCAGCATTAATTCCTACTAATTTACTCTGTTTTTCAGCTATGCTACCCTGCTATACGCTTAAGGTGATACTGGATTTCGCGGCCGCCCACCAGTTGCGGGACTACCCCGGCGAGTGCAGCCGCCTGCACGGGCACAACTGGAAGGTGGAGGTTGAAGTGACCGCCAACACCCTGGATGACGCGGGCATGGGCCTGGACTTCAAGACCATCCGCCGGCATGCGCGCGCGGTCACCGACCAGCTCGATCACCGGCACCTGAACGAACTGGAGCCCTTCGCCACGGTCAACCCGACCGCCGAGAATATCGCGGCTCACATATACCGGGAACTGCAAGCCCGCCTGAATGACGACCGCGTACGCGTCAGCGCCATCACCCTGTGGGAAACCGAACGGGCCTGCGTACGCTACACGGAGGAACACTGACATGAGCACACTCACGGCCATCGCCGACGTCCAGAACACGCCTGACACGCGCAATCTGCCCATCGACAAAGTGGGCATCAAGAACATCCGCCATCCCGTGCGCGTCCGGGACCGCAGCGCCGGGGAGCAGCACACCATCGCCACTTTCAACATGTACGTCAATCTGCCCCACAACTTCAAGGGCACCCACATGTCGCGCTTCGTGGAATTGCTCAACACCCATGAGCGGGAGATCACCGTCAACACCTTCAAGGACATCCTCACCAACATGCGCACCACCCTGGATGCGGAGTCCGGCCATATCGAGATGAATTTTCCCTATTTCATCAACAAGACCGCCCCCATCTCGGGTGTGCAGAGCCTGCTGGACTACGACGTGACCCTGGTGGGCGAGGTCACTGAAAAAGAGGTGGTGATGACCATCCAGGTCGTCGTCCCCGTCACCAGCCTGTGCCCCTGCTCCAAGGAAATCTCGGATTTCGGCGCCCACAACCAGCGCTCCCACGTCACCGTCACCGCGCGCACGCGCAGCTTCGTGTGGATCGAGGACCTCATCGATGTCGTGGAAGAACAATCCTCATGTGAAATCTACGGACTGCTCAAGCGGCCGGATGAAAAATTCGTCACGGAAAAGGCCTATGAAAACCCCAAGTTCGTGGAAGACATGGTGCGCGACGTGGCCGCCCGCCTCAACAAGGACCCCCGCATCGACGCCTACCGCATCGAGTCCGAAAACTTCGAGTCCATCCACAACCACTCGGCCTACGCCCTCATCGAAAAGGGCTTCTGACCCCCCTTCCTTACCAGACGATCCTCTCGACACCCTCGAAGGTCAGCTCGCTGCCGTCCGAGAGGGTGATCACGCCGGCCGTCTCGGGCCCCAGATCCAGGGCGCCGCTGGCCAGATCATACTGCACATCGTTGCCGTTGACCGTAATTGACCAGGGATTCGAGGGATCCGCGTTGGGATCGGCAGTGGCATCCAATTGAATGGAATCCGTCCAGCCTGAGCCTGTCCCGCCATTGAAGTAGTCATTGCCCTCGAAGGGATTGAAGACATAGGTGTCTGAACCGTCGCCGCCCGCCACGCTGTCGTTACCGGCCGACCCGGTGATGATGTCGTCCCCCCTGCCCGCATCGATCAGCTCGATATTGCTGATATCAGGCCCCTGAGAGAAATCCAGAACGTCATTGCCACTGGTTCCCAGGATCTTGTCAAAGCCCGCCCCGCCGTCGATGGCCTCCACGCTGGTCAGGTTGGAAAAATTCGAATCCACCCGGATGGTGTCATCGTTATCCGATCCCTGTACGATGTCAAAACCCGCGCCGCCGTCGATCTGGTCCAGGCCATCGTCGCCATTCACATAGAACACGTCATCGCCACCGCCGCCGCTCAGGGTGTCGTTGCCAACGCCGCCCTCGATGGTGTCCGCGCCCGCCGTGCCGATCACCGTGTCGTCGCCGCTTCGCGCATCGATGATTTCAATATTGCTGATGGCGGGGCCCAGGTTGAGGTCCAGGTAATCGTTGCCGGACGTAGCCAGGATCTTGTCAAAGCCCGCCCCGCCGTCGATGGCCTCCACGCTGACCAGGTTGGCGAAATTCGACTCCACCCAGATGACATCGTCGCCACCACTCCCCTGTACGGTATCCATTCCCGCGCCGCCGTCGATCTGGTCCAGATCATCGTTGCCATTCACATAGAACACGTCATCGCCACCACCGCCGCTCAGGGTGTCATTGCCACGGCCGCCCTCGATGGTGTCCGCGCCCGCCGTGCCGATCACCGTGTCGTCGCCGCTTCGCGCATCGATGATTTCAATATTGCTGATGGCGGGACCCAGGTTGAGGTCCAGGTAATCATTCCCGTTCGTGGCCAGGATCTTGTCAAAACCCGCCCCGCCGTCGATGGCCTCCACGCTGGTCAGGTTGGCGAAGTTCGACTCCACCCGGATGACATCGTCGCCACCACTCCCCTGTACGGTATCCATTCCCGCGCCGCCGTCGATCTGGTCCAGCCCGTCGTTGCCTCTCACATAGAACACGTCATCGCCCCCGCCGCCACTCAGGGTGTCGTTGCCAGCGCCGCCCTCGATGGTGTCCGCGCC
>Ga0256839_1001471_pt1 | contig 28533 bp, 26 predicted proteins | sample 354166metaG_FD_185968 | JGI IMG/M metagenome (GOLD analysis project Ga0256839, IMG submission 185968) | Hydrothermal vent microbial communities from Mid Atlantic Ridge, Atlantic Ocean - 354-166 | ecosystem: Environmental > Aquatic > Marine > Hydrothermal vents | place: Atlantic Ocean: Mid... | reverse complement strand
TAAAAAAAAAGCCGTCCCCTGAGTTCAGTCCATCCAGCTTTGCGCCATTCAGAAAATAGAGTCCGACAAGGGCAAGGGGTGCGCAAATCCAGACAATGTAGTGGGGTTTTACTTTGAAAACGAACAGCAAAATTGCGGGCACAAAAAACACATAAAAGCCGGTGAGGAAACCGCCATTGGTGACAGTTGTTTTCTGTAGCCCGAATTGTTGCAGGTAGGAGCCTATAAGAAAATTGAAACTCAGGAACGCCACCAGCCCCCACTGGCGGGGGGACAGGGGAATTGCCCTGCGCCTGTATTCCATAAGGGCAAAGGGCATGATGACAATGCCTCCCAACAGATAGCGGGTGCCGATAAAGGTCAGAGGCCCCATGTACTGCATGGCATTTTTCTGGGCGATGAAGGCAAACCCCCAAAGCATGGTGGCAAGAACAAGCAGGAAGGTGGCTGAGGTTCGGTTCAGTCTCAACATGAAGCCCTCTCAGACCAGAACTCTGGACATTGCCTGAAGGAGCGTGTCAATTTCCTGCCGGCTTGTATAGTGAACAAAAGACAGGCGCAGCACTCCGTGTTCCGGAGCCAGACCCAGAGCTTCAAGCGTGCGCTGGGAGTAGAAATGTCCGCCTCCGGCCATGATATTGTGTTGGGCGAGTTCACGTGCCACTTCCAGCCCCGGCAGATCAAGGGCCAGGGATATGGTGGGCACGCGGTTTTGCGGCGTTGGTGGTCCGATGAGGCGGATATTGCTTTTGGCACCTATCCAGTCAAGCAAGGGGGCCATCAGGGTGGTTTCCTGCGCCCGGGTGGCATTGTGGGCACGCCGAAAAGGGGAATTTCCCTTGATTGCTGGTTCAGCGATATTTGCGACTTCCTCAAGATAGTCCGCAATTCCGGCAAGGGCGGCAATCTGGGCGTGGTCGGGGCCGGACGGGGTCAGGCGATAGCGGGGTTTGTCGTCATTGAAATGATGACCCTGATTGGGAAGGGAGGCGGCAAGTTCGGGACGGATGGCCATGATGCCGAGATGGGGGCCGTAGGTTTTGTAGGCGGAAAACATATAGATATCGGGGTTGATTTCGCCTAGATCAGGGAAACCATGGGGCGCATAGGAAACCCCATCGACAATGGAAAGCGCTCCGGCTGCGCGAATCAAATTGCAAATTTTCTCTGCCGGGTTGATTTCGCCCACAATGTTGGAGCAATGGGGGAAGGCGACGAGGCGGACTTTTTCATCCAGCAGATTGTCGAGGTCGGCAGGGTTCAGGTGACCGGTCTCAGGGTCGATTTTCCATTCGCGCACCTCAACACCGTGCCGGGCGAGGCGTCGCCAGACACCGGAATTCGCTTCATGATCCTGATTGGTGACGATGATTGCATCGCTATCGCCGAGCTGTTGGGCAAAAGCGTGGGCCAGCACATAGGTGTTGGCGCTGGTTGAGGGGCCAATATGTATCCAGTCGGCACTGACTTCCAGAATGCTGGCAATGCGCTCATAGGCGAGGTCCATGGCCTCACCGGCTTCAATGGAGGCGGGATAGGCCCCATAGGGTTGCACTTTGGTGGCGCGGTAATAATGCTCAAGCCGCTCAAGGACGTGTCGGGAGGTGTAGGAACCACCGGCATTTTCAAAAAATGCCTGCCCCTTGAGCCCGTCCTCCTGGAAGGCGGGGAAAAGCGCACGGACGCGGGAGCTGTCAAGAGGCAGGGAAGGGCTTTTCATAGGTGGCTTGCTCAAAAAGGAACTGAAATCTTTTGAAGTGGTAACGGGTTCTCTGATTTGGGGCAAGCCGGGTTGTTTTCGGAGAAGGGGTGCCCGGCGCACCCCTTCATTGGCGAGATCATTTGGGGGTGAAAAGAGGTTGCGCCGGGCGATCAGGAGCTTTTGTCAAGCGCCTAATTGTCGCTGTTGTGGATGATGATGTTCACGGAGCCGTCCGAGCCATCAAATGCGGGATGCGGACCCATGAGTTTTGCGCCCATGCCCCGCTGGCTGCCATCGCGCATCCCCATGCGGTGGCCGAAATTTTCGGGCCGGATCTGGGCTTTCTGCTCGTCACTCAGACTGTCATAGAAGGCTTCAAGGGAGGGCATGACCTGTTCAAGTGCATCAAGACGCGCCGCCATCAGGGCCTGTGCACCGGCCAGCCGGTCCATCAGGTCGCCGGTTCCGTCCGGTTTGTTTTGTGCGCATACGGCGGAAACCGAGGTGAGGGCACCAAGGGCTGACGATTTGAACGCCTGAAAGGCCTCTGTTTGTTCGCCAGTGAGTTCGACCCTCTCAGCAACACGGCCAAGCATGGTTTCAAAGCGATCCGCGCTGTTTTGTGCACACATCATGCCGGGGGCAGGGAAGCCCCCGCGCGCGCCCATTTTCTGGCCGTCGCGGGGACCATTGGCCAGAGCCGGGGCTATCGCGCCCAGCGAAACTGCTCCAACAATAACGATGGCAATGAGGGCGGTGGTTGGATTTTTCATTCAGATTATTCCTTTCAATCGACATTTTGCATGGGTGGAGGCGTTTTTGTGCTGCTGGCGGTGTTCGTCCAGACGCGGAACCAAAAATAGGACTTGCAATATTGTGGGAAGCTGTCCTGGAAATGAAGAAGTCGAAAGGTTGGTAAGTATTGCGGCTGGAACATTGGGATCGGGCCCCATTAAATTCAAACAAGAAAAACCGGCCAGTTCGGCCGGTTTCCCTCGGATCAGGTGTTCGGGCAGGGGAAGGGGGATGTTGGGCCCGACTTGTTCCTGAGCCTTATTCGGTTTCCTGTTTGAAGCGAAACAAACCTTTTGCGCCTTGTTTTACGGGCGCGAAAAGATCATTTGTCCGACAGCCGGTATCCGTTCATCGGAGATGTGGGCTGCAGATTTTTGGATTTGTCGCTTCTGCGGTTTTTTCTGCCGGTTTCACGCCAGACTTCAACGACAAGTGTCAGCAGAATAATGACAACTGCGCCGATGAGAAAAAAGGCGCCGGCATTGGTGTCTGGTATCAGGTTGGCGGCGATGGCGGGCGGAGTGGCAATCGCCAAGCCGGTCATCAGGCTCAAGAACAGATAGAAGGTGAAGGCCAAGGAGCCTGGCGGATTTTTGCGCATGGGAACTACCTAACTTTACTCATTACCAGGGTAGTCGTGAACTGTTTTGACCCTAGGAGGGCTATGGGGAGATAGTTTGCGCAAGGTGAGGAGATTTGGGTGTTTTTTGAGGGCGGATTTGCGGCGAGAAGGTGGGAGAACGGGCAGGAATGTTGTCATGTCTGCTTTTGGTCTTTAGGTCTGGACCCGAGGAACTGCGAAATCAGCAGACAACAGGCAAAAAAGGGGTTTGCATATATGAGCATGGTTTCCGAAGCACTGGGGCGCATCAGTTCGTCCCCAACCGTTGGGATTTCGCAAAAAGCGCGACAAATGCGGCAGGCGGGCAGGGATGTGATTGCTCTGAGTGCCGGGGAGCCGGATTTTGATACACCTGACCATATCAAACGTGCTGCAGTGGCAGCGATTGAGGCGGGACACACCAAATATACCAATATCGAGGGGATAGACGAGTTGCGTGAAGCGGTGGCGGCCAAGTTTGCCCGCGACAATCACCTGAAAGTGGAGGCCAAGGACTGTTTTGTTGCCACCGGGGGCAAGCAAATCATCTTCAACGCGCTGATAGCAACGCTTAATCCGGGCGACGAGGTTGTTGTGCCGGTGCCCTATTGGGTTTCATACCCCGACATCGTGCATCTGGCGGGGGCAAGGGCGGTTTTTGCTGTCGCTGATGCTCAAACCAGCTTTAAGCTGACGCCGGAAGTTCTGGAGGGGGCTATTTCTGCGGACACAAAATGGGTTATTCTGAATTCACCATCCAACCCCACGGGAGCGGCCTACAGCGCCAAGGAGCTTGAGGCTCTGGGGGAGGTTTTGTTGCGCCACCCGCAAGTTCACATCCTGAGCGACGATATATACGAGCGACTCCTCTATGACGGGCGCCGGTTCGCCACCATGGTGGAGGTGGTTCCAGCCCTTGCATCGCGTACGCTGACGCTGAATGGAGTTTCCAAATCCCACGCCATGACCGGGTGGCGGCTGGGCTATTGCACTGCTCCGGCGCATATCATCGAAGTGATGAAAAAGCTGCAATCGCAATCAACGACCCACGCCAGTTCGATTTCCCAATGGGCGGCGGTTGAGGCGCTCAATGGCGATAACAGGTTTCTTGATGAGTGGCGGAAAGTGTTTCAGGGGCGGCGCGACATGGTGGTTGGTGCGCTGAATGCCATTGACGGCATCGAGTGCCTGACCCCGGACGGGGCGTTTTATGTTTTCCCTTCCATTGCCGGGCTGTTGGGAAAAACCAGCGCGGGGGGGCGTCATATCGGGACGGATGAAGATTTTGTCATGGCGCTGCTTGAAGAAAGCGGCGTGGCGCTGGTGCATGGCAGCGCCTTCGGACTGGCGGGATATTTCCGCCTGTCCTATGCCGCCTCCAACGAACAACTTGAAGAGGCGCTGAACCGGATCGGGGTTTTTGCGCGGGGCTGCGCCAGGTCCTGACCCAAATGTGATTTTTGGCGCTCCCGAGATCACGTGATTTTGACGAAATATGCGTTGTGCCGGAGGCCGGAAGTGGTGAAATTTCCGCCATCAACCGAGGTAACAATATTATGCTGATTAAATCAAAGCCGAGCTGGATGATCAAAGAGGGTCAGGAAACACCAGAAACAATCTATTTGAACCGCCGTTCGCTGATGAAGGGCTTTGCGGGCGCGCTGGCTGCCGGTTCTGTTGGGGGGCTTTCCAGCCGGGCTTTTGCGCAAGAGGGGCGCGCGCAGTTGAATGCGCCGCGCAATGAGGCCTTTACGCTGGATCGTGAACTGACGCCTGAAGATGTCAACCTCACTTACAACAATTTTTATGAATTCGGTGCGCACAAGCGCATTTCTGACAATGCCGAATCAAATCTGGTTCCACGGCCGTGGACGGTGGAAATTGACGGGCTGGTCAATAAACCGCTGACCCTGGATGTGGATGAACTCATCGCCAAAGTCGGAGGGCTGGAAGAAAGGCTTTATCGGCATCGTTGCGTCGAGGCCTGGTCAATGACGGTGCCCTGGATCGGGTTTCCGGTCAGCGCGCTGATCAATCTTGCCGACCCGCTGGGCAGCGCCAAATATCTGCGCATGGAAACCTTCAATGATGCGGAGATGGCCAACGGCATTCGCTCGCAACCCTGGTATCCGTGGCCCTATGTGGAGGGCATGACCATGGCGGAGGCGAATAACGATCTGGCGTTTATGGTGGTGGGAGCCTATGGCAAACAGGTCTCCAATTCCATGGGCGCGCCGATACGGCTGCATCTGCCCTGGAAGTACGGGTTCAAATCCATCAAGTCGATTGTCCGCTTTACCTTTACCGAGGAGCGCCCGGTAAGCTTCTGGGAAGAAATTTCGGATGGCAGGGAATATGGCTTTTGGGCCAATGTGAACCCCGAGGTGCCCCATCCACGCTGGAGTCAGGCAACCGAAACTATCCTGCATACCCAGGAACGGGTGCCCACGCTACTTTATAACGGCTATGGCGAGCAGGTGGCAGATCTTTATGCCGGAATGGAAAGCGAACAATTATTTCGTTAGATTTTGTCGCTGATGCAACAGGCCTTTGTGAATAAAAAAAGACCCTGTCCGAGGGGCGGACGGGGTCTTTTTCCGATCAAGCGAGCAAGCTCGCGATCTAACTGAACTTTTGTGACCAACAAGCGACATCATCGCGCTTGGGAGGCGTACTTTCGGCCTGTCTGTCTGTCTGTGGTTCAATCCGCTGCTGTTTAGTCTGAGTAGCCCTGCCTTTGAGAGGCAAAGAAAAAAAGGGCTCCACTCAACAAGGAGTGGAGCCAAAGATTTACGGGTAAAACCCAAATCTCAGTTTTTGACGAGACCTGGAGGGAGGTCCGGCCTGTCAATGAGTTCGTGTTGAGGGAGGAGGAACAACACTTGCTCGGGTTTGTCATCTCGTCAGTGCAGCTTTAGGAGGAGGGAGAAGTACACCGGCGTCTGACAGGGGATGTATGCGCTGTTTTTCATATGGTAACAACCGGGTTTTTGCTCATACCAGCCATGCATTCAGCGCATTGGCTGGAGCGCAAGAAGCTGGAAGATGAGGTCGTCTGTGTGGGAGAAGTGTAAACAAAAAAAGGCTTCGACCTCATTTGAGGGTCGAAGCCAAGTTCCCGGGGTCAATGCCCTTCCGGGAGGGACACATGGCACACCAAGGAGGGGAGGGGGGTGCCGTGTCTGTTTGAGATATGGTGGGGGTGAAGGTGAATTCAATGGCGCTCAGAGCATACCAGCCATGCGCTGAATGCATGGCTGGTGGTGGGCCTAAAACTCCCACTTGCGGGCGCTTCCCACCAAAAAGTCGCGGAATATGCCGACACGCTTTGAGTTCTTGAGGGCTGGAGGGTAGACAAAATAAGTGTCGAATTCAGGAAGTTTTATCCCGGGCAATACACGAACGAGTTCGCCGGCCCCTTCGGTGGCATAATCAGGCAACATGGCAAGGCCGACCCCCGCTCTTGCAGCCTGAAGCATGCCAAAAATAGCGTTGACCTGCAGGTTGGGCTTGCGGGGCTGATGGTCGGGGCGCCCCACTCTTTCCAGATAGTTGATATCGATCAGATGTGAAGGGACCGGGGAGCCAAAGGTAATAATGCGGTGCCCGTCCAGATCGGTGGCCTGTTCGGGGGTGCCCTGTTCTTCAATATAGCTCTTTGCGGCATAGATGTGAAAGTGCACCGTGAACAGTTTACGCTGAATCATTTCGGTCTGGGTGGGCGGGTGCAGGCGTATGGCTACATCAGCCTCGCGCATGCTCAGATCCAGATCATCATCATCGAGTTTTATTTCCAGCTGCACGGTGGGATAGGCTACTGTAAACTCGCGAATACGAGAGGAGAGCCAGGTTGAGCCAAAGCCCACGGTGGTTGTGACTTTGAGCGGGCCACTGGGCATGTCCTGTGTGTCGGTGATCTGGTTCTCGACTGATTGCAATTCCCAGCACATGCGGTGGGCGGTGCCAAATAATTGTTCCCCAACCTCTGTCAGCACCAGACCGCGTGCGTGGCGGATGAAAAGCTTCAAACCAAGAGAGGCCTCAAGAGCCGAAATCTGGCGCGATACTGCGGATTGGCTCATACCAAGGCGCTCGGCTGCGTGGGTGAAGCTACCCGCTTCGGCGGCCGTATGAAAAATGCGCAGTTTGTCCCAATCCTGCAGACTCATTATTGTGCGGCTTCACTCACTTCCTGTTCGCTCAGATAGCGCTCCGCCTCCAGGGCTGCCATGCAGCCCATCCCGGCGGCGGTCACAGCCTGACGGTAGATGTCATCTGTCACGTCACCGGCTGCATAGACACCGGGGATTGCGGTTGCTGCGCTGTCGGGGGCGGTAATCAGGTATCCGCCCGGCTTCATTTCAAGCTTACCCTTAAACAAATCTGTGGCGGGCGCGTGTCCGATGGCAATAAAAATGCCATCGACTTCAATCTCGCTGATCTTGCCGCTGATCTTGTTCTTTAGTTTTGCACCAGTGACACCAAGAGGCATGCCACCGCCAAGAACCTCTACAAGCTCGGTGTCCCAGATAACTTTTATCTTTGGATTTGCGAACAGACGGTTCTGCAATATTTTTTCGGCGCGGAATTCATCACGACGATGCACCACAATCACTTCCGAGGCGAATTTGGTAAGAAACAGGGCCTCTTCGACCGCAGTGTTGCCGCCGCCAACCAGAAGCACTTTCTTGTCTTTATAGAAAAACCCATCGCAGGTGGCGCAGGCCGATACGCCAAATCCCTTGAATTTTTCCTCCGAGGGCAGCCCCAGCCACTTGGCCTGGGCACCGGTGGCAATTATCAGGCTGTCGCAGGTGTAGGTTGCGCCGCCATCACCGGTCAGTTTAATGGGGCGGGTTTCAAGATCTACGTCAGTAATTATGTCGCTGACAATTTTTGTGCCGACATTTTCTGCCTGCGCCTTCATCTGCTCCATGAGCCAGGGGCCCTCAACGGGATCAGCAAAACCGGGGTAGTTTTCCACGTCCGAGGTGATGGTGAGCTGCCCGCCGGGTTGGAGGCCCTGAATAATGACAGGTTCGAGCATGGCGCGGGCGGCATAGATAGCAGCAGTGTAGCCGGCAGGGCCGGACCCTATGATAATGGTTTTGGCGTGCATGATTATTCTCTTGTCTGGCGCAGGGGCGCTGGTTGGCTAGTTCAGCCCATAAACTGGGCCTCTGCCAGCACAAATTCAAGGGCGAGACGACTTATCTACAGGCAACGTGGTGCCAGGGGTCTGATCCCAGGGATCTCGCCTATTTGTATTCCACTGAAAGTATTTCGTAGGAACGGGATCCGCCAGGGGCTGAAACTTCGATACTATCGCCAGCTTCCTTGCCTATCATGGCGCGAGCGATGGGGGAGGAAATGGAGATTTTTCCGGCACCGGCGTCAGCTTCAGGATCGCCGACTATCTGATAGGTTTTTTCCTCGTCGGTATCCTCATCCACAATCACAACGGTTGCGCCAAATTTTATCGTGTCGCCGCTGAGCGTTGCCACATCAATAATCTCGGCCAGAGCCAGAATTGCATCCAGCTCCTTTATTCTGCCTTCATTCAGGCCGTGTTGTTCTTTGGCCGCGTGATACTCTGCGTTTTCGGACAGGTCCCCGTGGGCGCGTGCTTCTGCAATGGCGGCAATAATGCGCGGACGTTCCTGCGAGGTGCGTTGCTCGCGCTCTTCCTTGAGAGCAATATTCCCAGCGGGGGTCATGGGGATTTTTTCCATTTTGATCCTCTGTACCCTGCTTCTGACAGGGCAATTTTGTTGATCTTTGTCTTTGGTCAATGATTGCCAGGTTTTGCCGTTGAAATGATGGCTGCCACCATCTGTATCATTACGGCAATCTTGCGAAATTCTATAATTCCGCCTGGTCTGTCCACATAAATTAGGTGCTGTTGACAGAAAAAGCAAAAGGCGCCGGGAAAACCACGGCGCCAATTGTCAATGTCGTGATTTTAGAAAGAGTTGCTTACGCTGCAGGTGTCAAATTGTCAGCAGCGGACTTGCCGGTGCGGCTGTCTTGAACTACTTCATAGTTGATTTTTTGTCCTTCATCCAAGCCTGTCAGCCCGGAGCGCTGAACTGCTGAGATGTGAACGAAAACGTCTGCGCCGCCTTCGTCTGGTTGAATGAAACCAAAGCCTTTTTGGCTGTTGAACCATTTAACGGTACCGGTTGCCATATTCTTAGTGCCTTTCGCTATAATGCGATAAAAATGCCCCTTTCGGAGCGGTCTGTGTACATCGATATTTTGGATAGTGATGCAGGCAGACGCGATAGGACTCGCTCGGCGTGATCAATGAACCGCAATATTCAATAGCCCGTTGTAACGCGAGCAGAGGCGTTGCACAACACACAAGTGAAAATAAGTCAAATGGAAAGCAACTGGAACGGGCCAAAACAAACCAGGTTCAACAAAAAATATGGTATTTTATCTGTGAACAGCTCCTGTGGGGCGGATCAGGCACGTCAAGTGCCCCTCAAGTTTTTGCGTTATTCAATCTTACCGAATGCTTCAGGGGTGGAAAAGAACCTGATATCAGAATCGGGACAAACCCGTAATGGAGACTTAATCTAAATTTGGAGTTGAGCGGGTACTTGTCGAGCGGGACGGTGACAGGAAATACAGCGTTGAACATTTCTGGTCTGCCACTGCACTTGTTCTGAGCCGACTCATAAATTCGTGACCGGAATAAAACGACAGAAGGTGCATGATGCTCCCCTCCAGCAATCACCATTCAGTACCCGTATCATTGGACAACTCAGGACTTGAGACCCAACTTGCGTGGGAGCGGGATGCCCGCCGTTCTGCCGAGGAAAGCCTGGCCAGATCAAAAGAAGGCCTTGATGTTGCATCAAAGAACCTTGAAGAGGTGTTTTCCGCCAGCGTTAAGATGCTCACGGATGTTCTGGCAATGGCGCGGCCTGAATTATTCCAGAAGGCTGCAAAAATTCAGCGCTGGGCACGAAAAATAGAGTCCAATCTGAATGTTCAACGGCCCTGGGAGTTGGACCTGGCAGCGATACTTTATCCGCTGGGTGCCATTAGCCTGCCGGACGACCTGGCGATGAAATATGCATTATGCGAGCCTCTTGATGAAGAAGAACGCAAGGAAGTGGATGCGTGCGCCCGTACGGCCTACGATTTGATCTGCAACATTCCACGCATGCAAGGGGTCGCTGAAGCGGTGCTTTATTGTCGAAAGGGATATGACGGTTCCGGCCTTCCCAAAAATGATATCCGGGGTAACAAAATCCCGCAAAATGCCCGCATTCTAAAGGTTCTGATTGATCTGGCGGATTTTTCCACCGGGGCCGGGGTAACGCGGGCCGATGGTTTTATGAGAATGGCCTCGCGCAAGCAGGAATACGATCTGGATGTGCTTAAAATTGCCTATATCGCCTTGCTTGAGAATGAGAGCGCAGACGCCAAAAAACGGACGGCCTTGACAATCGGGCCGGCTTTGCTGCGGGCCGGCGATGTGTTGTTGAAGGACATCGTGGACAAAAAAAATGGATTGCTGCTGGCTGCCGGGTCCGAACTCAGCGACCATTCAATCAAGAGGCTGCAGGCAATGGTGGCTGAGGGACGGGTTATGGGTAAGGTCAGTGTTCAGCGAATCTAGGACCTTTGACAAACTTGAGGGGGGCTGCGCCGCAGGAAGATTTGGTCAGGTTTAAGGTCCTGACCCTAGTCAAAATAATCCTGTAGTGGTTTGACACTCAAATCGCCCGCCCGATAGGCAAGAATGCCCTCCACTGCGGCAATAGCGCCTGGAATCGTCGTATAATAGGGCACTTTGAGCATCAGCGCCGAGCGGCGGATGGCGCGACTGTCCGAGACTGCCTTCTGGCCCTCGGTGGTGTTGATGACCAACTGCACGTCGCCGTTTTTCAGCGCGTCAACAATGTGAGGGCGCCCCTCGAGCACCTTGTTGACCTTTTTACACTCGATGCCCTGCTCATTGAGGAAGCGCCGTGTGCCCCCTGTTGCTATGACAGAAAAACCGGCGTCGGCGAGTTGGCGGACGGCATCAGTGATATCGCTGGTTTTGTCGCTGTCACGGACGGAAACAAAGACGGTTCCCTGCTTGGGTACAAGCGTGCCGCCGCCAAGCTGGGATTTGGCAAAAGCAACGGGGAAACTGGTATCCAGCCCGATGACCTCGCCGGTGGATTTCATCTCGGGACCGAGCAGTGTGTCAACGCCGGGGAAGCGGGCAAAGGGGAACACCGCCTCCTTGACGCCGATATGGTTCAGGTCCTTGTCCTTGAGGTCAAAGGTGCCGAGCTTTTCGCCCGCCATCAGGCGGCTGGCGATTTTGGCTATGGGCGCGCCAATGACTTTAGCGACAAAGGGCACGGTGCGTGAGGCGCGCGGGTTGACCTCAAGCACGTAAAGCACCTCGTCCTTGAGTGCATATTGCACATTCATCAGGCCGGCCACGCCCAGCTCAAGGGCCATTTTTGCGGTCTGGCGTTTGATTTCGGCAATGGTCTCATCGGTGAGAGAGTGGGGGGGCAGGGAACAGGCGCTGTCACCGGAATGCACTCCGGCTTCTTCAATATGCTGCATAATTCCACAGATGAAGACTTCGGTGCCATCGCTGAGGCAATCCACGTCAATTTCGATGGCGCCGGAAAGATAGCTGTCAAACAACAGCGGGTTTTTGGCAATGACCGAATTGATCTGGCCGGTTTTGTCGTTGGGATATTGGCTGCGAATATCGGGGGGGACAAGTTCTGTCAGGGTGGACTGAATATAGGTTTCGAACTCGTCGGCGCTGTGCACGATGGCCATGGCCCGACCGCCCAGAACATAAGAGGGGCGGATAACCAGCGGAAAACCGATTTCCACAGCAATGATGCGGGCCTGCTCAAGGGAATGGGCGATGCCGTTTGAGGGCTGGGTCAGCTCAAGGCGTGTGAGCATTTTGGAGAACCGGTCGCGATCCTCAGCCAGATCTATGGAGGCGGGCTGAGTGCCCAGAATGGGAATTCCGGCTTTTTCAATAGCGGCGGCCAAGCCCAGCGGGGTCTGCCCGCCCAGTTGCACGATGACGCCATGAAGGGTGCCGATGCGGCTCTCTGCATCCAGTATTTCGAGCACATCCTCTTGGGTCAGCGGGTCGAAATAGAGCCGGTCGGAAGTATCGTAATCGGTGGAGACGGTTTCGGGATTGCAATTGACCATGATGGTTTCATAGCCTGCATCCGAGAGAGCAAAGGCGGCATGGCAGCAGCAATAGTCAAACTCGATGCCCTGGCCGATGCGGTTAGGCCCGCCGCCCAGAATAACCACCTTTTTGTTGTCGGTGGGGCGGGCCTCGTCAGACATCTCTCCGGCAAAAGCGGTTTCATAAGTTGAGTACATGTAGGCGGTGGGGGCGGCAAACTCGGCGGCGCAGGTGTCGATACGCTTGTAGGTGGGATTCACCCCGAGCTGTTTGCGAATTGTGCGCACTTCACCAGGTGTTGATTTTGCCAGCTCTGCCAGGCGGGCATCGGAAAAGCCCATGGCCTTGAGGGCGCGCAGGTTTGAAGCATCATCGGGCAGGCCGAACTCGCGCACTTTGTTTTCCATATCAACAATAGCGCGGATTTGTTCAAGAAACCATGGATCGATTTTGCAGGCGGCGTGGATGGTTTCATTGTCCATGCCATACCGCATGGCTTCGGCCACGTGCAGCAGGCGATCGGGCGTCGGTGTGCCCAAGGCGGCGCGGATGGCGCTCTTGTCATCGCCCTTACCAAGGCCGGGGATGCCGATTTCATTAAAGCCGGTCAGGCCGGTTTCAAGGGATCTGAGAGCTTTTTGCATGCTTTCGGCAAAAGTGCGGCCGATAGCCATGGCTTCGCCCACCGACTTCATGGCGGTGGTCAGCCTGGGGTCGGCACCGGGGAATTTTTCAAAAGCAAAACGGGGGATCTTTGTAACCACATAGTCAATTGTGGGCTCAAAGCTGGCCGGGGTTGCGCCCCCGGTAATGTCGTTGTCCAACTCGTCCAGCGTGTAGCCAACCGCAAGACGGGCCGCGACCTTGGCAATGGGAAAACCGGTGGCCTTGGAGGCCAGCGCCGAGGAGCGCGAGACGCGCGGGTTCATCTCGATGACTATGAGGCGCCCGTCCTCAGGGTTGACCGCAAACTGGACGTTGGAGCCGCCGGTCTCAACCCCAATTTCGCGCAGCACGGCAATCGAGGCATCGCGCATGATCTGATATTCTTTGTCCGTCAGGGTCAGGGCCGGGGCCACGGTAATGGAATCGCCGGTGTGCACGCCCATGGGGTCGATATTCTCGATGGAGCAGATGATGATGCAATTGTCGTTTTTGTCGCGCACCACCTCCATCTCGTATTCCTTCCAGCCCAGAACCGATTCTTCGACCAGAACCTCGGTTGTGGGGGAAGCGTCCAGGCCCCCTTCGATGATTTCGAGATATTCGTCGCGGTTGTAGGCTATGCCGCCGCCGGTGCCGCCCATGGTGAAAGAGGGGCGGATGATGGCAGGCAGACCGATTTTCTCAAGGGCAGCCAGGGCTTCAGGAATATTATGGGCAAGCATTGAGCCGGGGGTTTCAAGTCCGATTTTTTTCATGGCGGCGCGGAACAGTTCGCGGTCCTCAGCCTTGTCGATGGCCTTTGCATCGGCGCCGATCATCTCGACGTTGAATTTGTCGAGCACGCCCATTTTGCGCAGGGAGAGCGCACAGTTAAGCGCCGTCTGGCCTCCCATGGTGGGCAGCAGCGCATCGGGGCGCTCTTTTTCGATAATCTGGGCAACGATTTCGGGAGTGATGGGCTCCATATAGGTGGCGTCAGCCATCTCGGGGTCGGTCATTATGGTGGCCGGGTTGGAGTTGACCAGAATGATGCGGTAGCCATCTTCTTTGAGGGCCTTGCAAGCCTGGGTTCCTGAATAGTCAAATTCGCAGGCCTGACCGATAACGATCGGTCCGGCACCAATGATAAGGATCGAACTGATGTCGTTGCGTTTAGGCATTTTTTCGTTCACTCGCAAAGGATTAACGCGCGAAGCCAGTTAAGCGACGGGCGCATTTGATTTGACATAGAGTCAGGCTGGTGCGCTGTTTAGCTCAAGGCCCACTGGAATTCCAGCGCGGAAATGCCGGTATGTGTTGAAAGTTCACCAATCACAAAAAAAAGCCCATATTGGCGGGGCCTTTTTTTGAAGCAGTCTGTCTTGTGAACTAGACATGCTTCATGTTTTGAAACGAATCAAAACCGCAGTCTAGTCCTTTGTTTGCGCGTGTCATTTGTCCGATAACTGGTACCCACTTATCGGTGACACGCTCTAGCTCAGAAGCCCCAGTTAAGTGATGCGCCGATGCCATTGCCGGTAACGGCGCTGTTTAAAGACATCCAATATTTGTATTCAAGATCAAGCGATACATTGCCGGTCACGGCAAATTCTACGCCCCCGCCAACAGTGCCATACTGGTCCACGGTGTCGGTAAAACCGCCCCCGGCGAGATAAAGTAGCACTTCGGGTGAAACCAGCACCCCAAGTCGTGCCTGGGCACCGGCTCCAAAACCATTGGACCAGTCGCCGCTAAAGCCGCTAATCCAGCCCTCAAGCCCGAACAGCAGGCTGTCGACAGTCATGTTGACGCCGACGATCAGGTCCAGATAACCCGTTTTGAATGCCGTGTTATTATTGAATGCCCTGAGGGCATCATCGGATGTCGTGTCATCATCGGATGTCGTGTCATCATCGGATGTCGTGTTATCAACCACGAGTGCTGATCCGCTGATCCCCAGACCCATATAGAAACCACCCCAGTCAAAGCCAGCGGAGTTATATGTGGGGGCGGGCGCCATGGGCTCAGGTGCCACTACGGGGCTGTGAGCCAAGGCGCCTGTGGTCAACAAAGCGGAAACAGCGATGCTCAAAAGCAGCTTGCGCATTTTTTCATGTCCTCGTGTAGCCTCAAAGAAAATACCCCTGCAAACATTAAACGCCCCACTGCAATGGGAAAAGCAAGGGCCGGGGTTTGTTTTTGCGTGGGACTGTGAGTTCCAGCGGATTTTTGTCGATTTTGTTGTAGTACGGCCACAGGTCTCCTTTCGGGGACAACAGACAGGCACAAAAAAAGCCCCGCCGGAGCGGGGCTTTGAAACTACCAACTGAAACCTGGTAAATCTTAGAAGTGCCAGTTGAGAGAGGCACCCAATGTATTGCCGTTGACGCCAACGCCCGCAACGTACTTGTATTCCAAGTCAATTGACATGTTGTCTGTAACGGCAAACTCCGCACCCAATCCAACGCTGCCCAGAACGGTTGTGAAGTTAAATGCATCAACGCCAGCCGAAAGGTAGAGCAACGCTTCGGGAGTGAACAGATAGCCGGCACGTACTTCAGCGCCACTATGAACTGCGGTTGCACCAAGACTATTGATGGCTCCGCCAATCCAGCCCTCAGCGCCGAAAAGCATATTTCCCGAAGTGACGTTTGCACCAAGAATAAGGTCGCCGGTTCCAATAGTCGTGCCACTGCTATAGAGGCCACCCGAGACACCGAGACCGGCATAAAACCCATCCCAGTCAAAACCGGCAGAGCTGTAGGTGGGCTGTACCATGTCCACGGGGTCAGCGGCAAAAGCGCCGGTGGCGATAAGGGCTGAGGCAGCAACGCCTAAGAGAAGTTTGCGCATGGTGGTCTCCTGAATTATTTCAAAAGTGGACGTTGAGCAGATAAGACACCTCTTCCGAGGATAAAGCAACGGTGGCCCCCTTCTATTTGAGAAATTGGCAGTTGTAATGCCCTATATATTTGCCTTGTGTTGCGCGGAGGCAACAAAATCGCCTTTGTCTGGTGGAAAAATTCGTGTTTCTGACAGAATCATGGGGTTTACGAGCGTGGAATTGTGTCGACCTTCAAGCTAAAAGCCGAGGCAATTCAGGAAAAAAGGCGATTCACATGAAATGGCGGGGACGCAAGCGCAGCAGCAATATCGAAGATCGACGTGGTCAGCGTGGCGGCGGGTTTGGTGGCAGTGGGGGAACGGGTCCGCGGCTGCGCATGCCCCGGGGACGTTCTGCGGGGCCTGGAGGCGCTGGCGGACTGGCGCTGGTGGTGATTATTGTGGTTGTTTCCGTGGCGTTGGGGGTTGATCCGATGCAGTTCCTGTCGGGAGGCGGCACGCCGGGCAGTTCGGAACCGCAAAGCCAGCGCAGCGCCGCTCCGGCGGCCAATGATGATTTAACGCAGTTTGTGGGTGTGGTCATTCAGGAAACCGAAGACCTGTGGGGGGATGTGTTCGCCCAAAACGGACTGGTCTATGACCCACCCACCGTTATTCTTTATTCGGAACGCACTTCTGCGGCCGGATGCGGGGTGGCCAATGCCAGCACGGGGCCGTTCTACTGTCCGGCGGACCAGAACATCTATATTGACCTGACTTTTTACGAAACGTTGCGTGCGCGATTCGGCGCGCCGGGGGATTTTGCCCAGGCCTATGTGCTGGCCCATGAGGTGGGGCATCATGTACAGCAGTTGACCGGGGTTTTGCCGGAATTCAACGCCGCCCGCCCGCGTCTTTCAAGGGAAGAAGCCAACCAATGGTCGGTCAGGGTGGAATTGCAGGCGGATTGTTATGCGGGGGTGTGGGCCAATTATGCGGGCCAGGAGGACTTGCTGGAACGTGGCGACATTGAAGAGGCGCTGAACGCGGCCAGTCAGATCGGGGACGACACGCTGCAGAAGAATATGCAGGGGTTTGCAGTACCAAAAACCTTCACCCACGGCACCTCGGAACAGCGCAAGCGCTGGTTTGAACGGGGCTTTGCGCAAGGTCGGGTTGACCAGTGTGATACGTTTGAAGGGGCGATTTAGTCAGTTTTGTGAAAAACATGGCCCGGTTCGCGCCGAGGTGGGCATGTTTCCGGCCATGCTCATCGGGCAGTCTCTGAAGTTTATAGCGCAAAACCCTGATTGTCCTTATGGAGCGATGCGCTGGCATGTGCAGAATATTCTGACAAAATGCCATGCAAAGTCTCAGAAGATTTTGCTGAGCGAGTTTTACTGCCTCATCGAGATGTGAGTTTTCAGTGCCGGACCAGTTGCGCTCTATTCGGCCGCCGCGCCGGGGGCCACATATTCTGGCAATTGTTCCATGCCCTTTTGCTCGCGCACCAGATTGATAAATCTTGTGAACAGATAGTGGGCGTCGTGGGGCCCGGGGGAGGCTTCGGGGTGATATTGCACCGAAAATATCGGGGCGTTGTCGACCTTGAGTCCGGCGTTTGACTGGTCGAACAGGGAAATATGGGTTTCGCTGACCCCTTCGGGCAGACTCTCTCCATCAACGGCAAAGCCGTGATTCATGGAGGTGATTTCAACCTTTCCAGTGGTCAGATCCTTGACCGGATGGTTGGCGCCATGGTGGCCCTGATGCATCTTGGACGTGGTGGCCCCCAGTGCCAGTGCCAGCAATTGATGGCCAAGGCAGATGCCGAACATTGGCAGGCCGGAGCGGGCAAGGGCTCGGATGGTGGGAACCGCATATTCTGCTGTTGCTGCCGGATCGCCGGGGCCGTTGGAGAGGAACAGTCCGTCGGGCTTGTGGGCCAGAATTTCCTCGGCGCTGGCGGTTGCCGGCACAATGGTGACTTTTGCATCCATGGATGCCAGGCACCGCAATATGTTGCGCTTGGCGCCAAAATCCATGGCAACAATGTGGAAGCGGGGCTCGTTTTGCTCACCGAAGCCTTCGCCCCACTTCCAGACGGTCTCATTCCATTTATAGGTCTGGGCGGTGGTGACTTCTTTGGCCAGATCCATGCCGACAAGGCCGGGAAAAGCGTCGAGCTCAGCTTTGAGCACATCATTGTCGAATTGTGCGTCAGGCGCATGGGCAATAACACCGTTGGGCATGCCGTTTTCCCGGATATGGGCGGTGAGGGCTCTTGTGTCCACGCCACAAATGCCAACAATATTGCGGGCCTTGAGCCAGGTATCAAGCTGCTCGAGGGCGCGGTAGTTCGAGGCTCCCGTGATGTCTGCCTTGAGTATGCATCCGCGCACGCCTGAATCGGCGGCCAGATTGACGGTTTCCATATCCTGAGGGTTGGTGCCCACATTGCCGATATGGGGAAAGGTAAAGGTAATTATCTGCCCGGCATAGGAAGGGTCAGTGAGGACTTCCTGATAGCCGGTCATGGCGGTATTAAAGCATACCTCGCCCACGGCATGACCGGTTGCCCCGATGCCAGTACCTTTGAGGATGGTGCCATCGGCCAAAATCAGTTGTGCAGTCGCAGGTGTTTCTTTCCAGCCGGTCACGGGGGGTTCCTCATATTCGGGTTGGGTGAATTTTGCCGGACAATAGTTGAAGGCTAATGTCAAATCAACACAGGGGAGACAGTTGAAAAATACGGGATTTCAACAGGTTATGAAATGAGTTCAATCAGTGTTGGCACTGGCAGGGCACTTGGGTATAAACTTGAGCGGCCCGGAATGACCAAAAGGCGAATTTATGCGCGATAGAATAAGCTCTGACCTGAGCGCGGCGATGAAGGCGCGGGACAAGCAACGTACAGCAACGCTGCGCCTGATTATGGCGGCGATCAAGGATCGTGATATTGACGCCAGGGGGGCTGGGCGTGAGGAGGTCTCGGAGCAGGATGTGCTGGCGCTGCTGCAAAAAATGGTCAAGCAGCGTGAAGAATCCGCCGCCATTTATGAGGAAGCGGGACGGGACGAACTTGCAACGCAGGAGCGTGAGGAAATCGCCATCATCAAGGACTATCTGCCTGAAATGATGAGTGAAGGGGATGTGGCGGAGGCCATTGATGCGGCGATCAGTACAACCGGCGCTGCGGGCCTGCGCGACATGGGCAAGGTTGTGGCCGCTCTCAAGGAGAAATATCCCGGGCAGATTGATTTCGGGCAGGCTTCCAAAGTGGTGAAAGAAAAGCTGAGCGGGTGACTGAGCGAGCGGGGCGGGTGCCTGCTTTGCTCCTCCACCCCCGACCCTTCCCGCAAAGGGGGAGGGAGAAGTGGAGTGCGTCGCGTCCTTCGAGACGGCCTCTGGCCTTAGCGAGGACAGGGGCTTGGCGATATGGCCTGCGGCCTTAGGGAGGGTCAGGAGCGAGCGGTTGGGAAAACAGTCAGGCAGGAGGCTGCTTTCACATCGTTGTGAGTCAGGCTTTATTGGTCAGGGGCGGCGCGGTGGTTATATTCAGGGTTCTGACCTAGCCGAATATTCAGCTGTACCTGAAGGAATTGATATGACCTCTCGAAGAATTTTGCTCCTTGGCGGGGCGGCGCTGGTTGCTGGTGTGGTGGCTGCCGGAACGCTGGTTCCAGGCCCGGTGCTTGCTTCAAGTGATCTGGTTTTTGTTGATGCAGCCGGAGTGGCCATCAATGGCTATGACCCGGTGGCCTATTTTACTGAAGGCAAACCCGTTGAGGGTTCATCTGATTTTGCCACGGAGTGGATGGGCGCGACCTGGCATTTCTCAAGCGCTGAAAACCGCGACATGTTTGTTGCAGCGCCGGAGGATTATGCGCCACAATATGGCGGCTATTGCGCCTTTGCGGTGTCATACGGCTCGACAGCATCGACGGTGCCCGAGGCGTGGACTGTACATAATGGCAAGCTCTACCTCAATTTTTCACTCGGGGTGCGCGACCGCTGGCGGGCGGATATTGATGAGCGGATTGCTCTGGCCGATAAGAACTGGCCCGGAGTTCTGAATTAGGGTCCTACCTAAGGGGCAAACAGTTGGTCGGCCAATTCTTCCAATGTTCTGATTTTCTCAAGCGGCAGAATCTCGGGCAGCAGGAAGAACGTGTCGTTGCTCAGGTGCAGTTTTTGGCCGATTGCGTTTTGACGTAGTGCCTGCTTGAGGCAGCGGCGGGCGAAGTCCTTTCCCACCGGCCAGTTGGCGGCGTCAAGAAAGCCGCGCAGCAGAGTCTTGTCACCGGCAAAAAGATTGAGGTGGATTTTGGCCAGCTCGAAATGCCGGTCGGCAATGCGTGCGTCGCCCCAGTCGATGATGCCGGTCAGGCGGTTGTTTTTAACAAATACATGGCGGGTGAAGATGTCGCCGTGCACAAAAACATTGTCGGGTTTTTCGGGGGCAGCAAAAAAACCTTCAACCAGGTCGATCAGGTGGGCCGGGAAAAGGCTGGCCCGTGCGGAGGCGATGATCTCTTTTATTGTCGGGTGATTTGGCGAAAAATCTTGTGGCAGGGGCAGGGCGTGCACGCGTTTGATCTGGGCGCCGAGCTGGCCTGCGATGGCGGTTTCTTGCGCTGGAGAAAGGCTCAGGTCATGCCATGGGGTACCTTCCATCCGCGTGGTGACAAGGTAGGGCCAGGAACCATCCGCAAACAGAGCGCCCTCTGCCAGCAAAGTCGGTGCAAGAATTTCAGGATCGGTTGCAATGAGCTTGTGGGCGGCGTGTTCGGCGCCAAGGCTTTGTTTCCACAGGGGCAGGTGGCCGAACAGTTTTATTACCCTGTTCCCGACAATGAAGGTGGGGTAGGTGCCGCCAGTTCCGGCGCATGGTGTCTCGCTGGCGTCAAGAAACCCGTGGCGGCGCAGGATTTTCTCGATAAGGGGAAACCAGAAATCGACGTCACTCAAACGGGCGGCGTAGTCTCTGTCAGAGGTAAAATGGGGGGCGTCGTTCATCGGTGCAAACTATTTGCGGGCTGGTGTGCAAGTCAATGTCATAAACAGAGCGCGCACGAGGGGGTGGGACAATACAAGTTTTTGCCCGGATTGGCGTGGACGTGCAGCGCATCAGGGCCTAAATAGTTTTCATGCGGTTCACTGACACATTTCTTGAGGACATTCGCCAGCGCCTGCCCATATCGCAGGTGGTGGGCGAGTATGTCACCTGGGACAAGCGCAAAAGCCAACCGGCGCGCGGGGACTATTGGGCCTGCTGTCCGTTCCACGGGGAAAAAACGCCCTCATTTCATGCTGATGACCGGCGGGGTTATTACCATTGTTTCGGGTGCGGGGTTTCGGGGGATCACTTCAGGTTTTTAACCGAGCACGGGGGGCTCAGTTTCCCCGAGGCGGTGGAAAAGCTGGCCGGTGTCGCCGGTATTGCCCTTCCGGCGCGTGACGAAAGGGCGGAACGGCGCGACGCTGAACGGGCGAGTCTGCACGATGTGATGGAGCTTGCGGCGCAATATTTTGAAGCGGCGCTGGCTCACAATATCGGGGCGCGGGCGCGGGGTTATCTCAATGAGCGTCAGGTGTCGGCGGCGATGCAGGTGCGTTTTCGCATCGGGTTCGCCCCGGACAGCCGCAACGGGCTCAAAGAACATCTGGCCGCCAACGGGGTCAGTGCCGAACAGATAGCGGCCTCGGGCCTTGTGGTGCACGGGGAGGACATTGCGGTGCCCTATGACCGGTTTCGCAACCGGGTGATGTTCCCCATTACCGATTTCCGGGACAAGGTGATTGCCTTTGGCGGGCGGGCCCTTGACCCCAACGCACGGGCGAAATATCTCAATTCGCCCGAAACCGAACTCTTCCACAAACGCCAGACGCTTTATAATGGCTTTGCGGCGCGCAAGAGCAGCCGCGACGGCAAGCCGGTGATTGTGGTTGAGGGCTATCTGGATGTGATCGCTGCGGTCTCGGTGGGGTTTGAGGGGGCGGTGGCGCCGCTGGGTACGGCGCTCAGCGAAGAGCATGTAGGCCTGCTCTGGCGCATGAGCGACAGCCCGGTCCTGTGTTTTGATGGCGATGAAGCGGGGCAGCGGGCCATGGCGCGCACAACGGAAATCGTTATGCCCATGCTGGAGCCAGGCAAGACTGTGCAGGTTGCCACTCTGCCTGAAGGTATGGACCCCGACGATTTAATCCACGAGCAGGGGCGCGCAGCATTTGGCGAACTTATTGCCGGGGCGCGCCCACTTTCCGAAATCGTCTGGAGTCTTGAGACCGGGGGGCGGGTTCCGGGAACTCCCGAAGAACGGGCGGCGCTTGAACAGAGGCTGCGAGCCCGCACTGATACAATCCGCAATTCCTCGATCAAGCATCATTATGCACAATCGTTTCGAGAAAAACTCAATGCATTTTTTGCGCCGGTGCGCCGGAACCGGAACAATAACTGGCGCGGTGGCGGGCAAAGGCGCGGCGAGTGGGGGCAGGGGAGCCGCCAGACGGGCGGGAAAACCCCGCGTTCGGTGGTTTCGGATGCCTTGCGAAACTCGCGGATGCTCAAAAAAGGTCCCGCGGTTGAAATCACATCGCGCGAGGCGGTTATCATCCTGTCGCTGATACATCACCCCGAACTGGCCGAAACCCGGCTCGAACGACTGGCAGCGCTTGAGTTTCGCTCGCAAAGCGCCCGCCGGATACTCTCGGCGCTGATTGATGCGATCACCCATGGGGGGGGAGGCAAAAGCTCCTCCCTTTCAGAGCACCTCAGCGGACTGGGGTTTGAGGGGGAACTGGCGCGCATGCGAACCCTGCTGGCGGCGCAGGGTGTCTGGCAAAGCGGGGCGGAAATCAACCAGATTGACGCCGAAACGGGCTTAAATCATGCGCTGGCCTTGCATTATAAATCGGTTGAGCTAAATAGAGAGCTCAGAGCAGCCGAAACAGCGCTCGGGCAAGACCCAAGCGAAGAGTCATTTGAACGGCTGAAAGACATCCAGAACCAGATTACCAGTGTTGATGGCACGGAAGCGTTGATCGAGGGGTTTGGTTCACTATCGGGACGTGCAACACCCAGCTTTTAATCAAAAGGCATGGAGGTGGGGCGCGTTTTGTGTGCTTTTCAGCGCATGAAAATCCGTTGGTGAACCGGTGATGGTGATAAAAGTCGCCAAAACTGTTTTTCCCTCTCTTTACGATGCGCAAAGCTATCACCATCTAAGGTCTGAGTTCTTAGGAAACAAGGAGCGCTGTCGGTCCCGTTTCGGGCTCGCTTTGGCAGGCTCCGTCTATTTACCGCTTCACCCAGACCCCGGGGTGCCAGGAGACAATTGAATGGCGACTAAAGCGCAGACCAAAGAAACCGAAAAACCCCAGGATGCTCCCGAAACCACTGATGGCCCGCTGCTCGACATGTCCGATGCGGCAGTCAAGAAACTCATCAAGGTGGCCAAGAAGCGCGGCTATGTGACCTATGACGAGATCAACGCGGTTCTGCCTTCGGATCAGGTGACCTCCGAGCAGATCGAAGATGTGATGTCGATGTTCTCGGATATGGGCATCAATGTTATCGACGAAGACGAGGAGACCGAAGCCGCAGCCGCAACACCGGCAACCGGCACCAAGCTGGCCACCACCACAGGCACCGCCATTCAAAGCAAATCCAACGCCCGCGAAGGCTCGGACCGCACCGATGATCCGGTGCGCATGTATCTGCGTGAAATGGGCACAGTGGAGCTTTTGAGCCGCGAGGGCGAAATTGCCATTGCCAAGCGCATCGAGGCTGGCCGGGAAACCATGATCGAGGGGCTTTGTGAAAGCCCGCTGACCTTTCAGGCGATTATCATCTGGCGCGACCAGCTTAACGAAGGCGAAATTCTGCTGCGTGACATTATCGACCTTGAGGCGACCTATGCGGGCCCGGACGCCAAGCAGGTGGCCCAGGAAACCCCCCCGTTGCGCGGACCCAATGGCAATATCGTCTTGCCGGCCAAATCGCACACGGTTGAAGCGGAAAAACGCGAGGCCGCCGCCGCCGAAGGGGCAGACGGCGAGGGCGAAGACGAGGACGATGATGAGTTTGAAGCCAACCTGTCGCTTTCGGCGATGGAGGCTGAACTCAAGCCCCAGGTTGTCGAGCAGTTCGACACCATTGCCAACATCTATGGCAAAATGCGCAAACTTCAGGATCAGCACACCGAGCATCAACTGGCGGCAAAAGAGCTGAATGCCAGAGAGGTGAAAAAACTCGAGAGTCTGCGCTCTGAAGTCATCGTGATCGTCAAATCGCTGGCGCTGAATAATTCGCGTATCGAAAGTCTGGTCGAACAGCTTTATGACATCAACAAAAGCCTGATGCGCCTTGAGGGGCGCCTGATGCGACTGGCGGAAAGCTACGGCATCAAGCGCAAGGCATTTCTTGAGGCCTATTACGGTTCTGAACTCGATCCGGAATGGTCGAACAGAATGGCAAAAAGCAAGGATCACGGCTGGGCCGAGTTCATAAAACGTGAATTTGACATGATCTATGAGTTGCGCAGCGATATTCAGACACTGGCCACCGAATCGGGCGTTGATATTTCGGAATACCGTCGTCTGGTCAACAAGGTGCAAAAGGGCGAGCGTGAGGCGGCCATTGCCAAGAAGGAAATGGTGGAGGCCAACCTTCGGCTGGTGATCTCCATTGCCAAAAAATATACCAACCGGGGATTGCAGTTCCTTGACCTCATTCAGGAGGGCAATATCGGGCTGATGAAGGCGGTGGACAAGTTTGAATATCGGCGGGGCTATAAATTTTCGACCTACGCCACCTGGTGGATCCGCCAGGCGATTACCCGCTCGATTGCCGATCAGGCGCGCACCATCCGCATTCCGGTGCACATGATCGAAACCATCAACAAGATTGTGCGCACTTCGCGCCAGATGCTGCACGAAATCGGGCGCGAACCGACCCCGGAGGAACTGAGCCAGAAGCTGCAAATGCCTCTGGACAAGGTGCGCAAGGTCCTCAAAATCGCCAAGGAGCCGATTTCGCTGGAAACCCCGATTGGCGATGAGGAAGACAGCAATCTGGGGGATTTCATCCCCGATTCCAACGCGCTTCAGCCGATAGATTCTGCTATTCAGAGCAATCTTCGGGCGACAACGACAAGGGTTCTGGCTTCGCTCACCCCGCGCGAGGAGCGGGTGCTGCGCATGCGCTTTGGCATTGGCATGAACACCGACCACACGCTTGAGGAAGTGGGCCAGCAGTTTTCGGTGACCCGTGAACGCATTCGCCAGATTGAAGCCAAGGCCCTCAGGAAGCTCAAACACCCCAGCAGAAGCCGCAAACTCAGGAGCTTTCTGGATAATTAGGTAGGGTAGCTGTAGAGTTTATTGCTGTTTGGCGAGATTGGGTATTGGCAATAGAGTGTCCTTAATGAATGCTTGCCAAGATTCATGGCGGTATATAGTCAGAAATCGGCGTTTTGCACCTGCAATTGCTATTGTACCTAATTTTATTTAGAGAGACTTTGCTATGGATAATGAAGGAAAAGCCGAACTTTCGCGCAGGCAAAAAAGGCATCAGATAAACTTGCTTCCAGCCGAAGAGCGGGTGGAGCTTTATGGGTATCGTGGCTTTGTCGGCGGGGAGGATGTTGAGGCGTGGTACGGGATTGGCAAGTTACAATATCATTTCCTTGTGGCCCGAGGGCTACGCCCTCATCACAAATTCCTTGACATAGGTTGCGGTTCACTTCGCCTCGGGCAGTTTATTATTCCATATTTAGATGCAGGAAACTATACGGGATTGGAGCCCGAAAAGAGCCTAGTTGAGCAGGGATTGAAAAAAGAGTTTTATGCGGGCGTTCGAAAAATAAAACGACCAAGATTTTTCCACAATTACAGGTTTGATTTTGAAGGTATAGTCGGCTTTGATGTCGCTATGGCTCAGTCTGTTTTTACTCATCTGACCGAGGATGACATTCGGCTTTGCCTTGGAAGTCTGGCGAAAATATCCAAAAAGGGGAGCCGATTTTTTGCTACCTTTTTTGAGGGTGATAGTTCAGAAAACGAGCATGATGAAAGTCACGCAAACCGCACTTGGCGATACAGTGTCGAGGAAATGCGTTCCTTTGCTTCCGACTGCTGGGAATTTAAGTATATCGGGAATTGGCAGCATCCGGTTAAACAAAAGATGCTAGTGTATACCTATGTGGGTGCAAAGCCCAGTATCATAGTCAACAGCTTTCGATTTCTGCGTAATAAAATACGGCGCGCCTGACGCCGCGCGAGGAGCGGGTGCTGCGCATGCGCTTTGGCATTGGCATGAACACCGACCACACGCTTGAAGAAGTGGGCCAGCAGTTCTCTGTGACCCGCGAACGCATCCGCCAGATTGAGGCCAAGGCATTGCGCAAGCTCAAACACCCAAGCAGAAGCCGTAAACTCAGGAGTTTTCTGGATAATTAGGGGTGTTGTCAGCAAAAGTGTTTGGCGGTTTTGCGTTTCGGCAGCGCGACCACTAACAAGGGTACCGGGTTTGCTGTAAGCGTTAGATTTGGGCAATCCAGAAATAACAATCTACTGGATTGCCGCGCGCGCCCTTCGACAGGCTCAGGGTGAGGGCGCTCGCAATGACGGGGAGCGTTTTTGTGCCGCTTGCACCTCCCCGGCCTTTGCGCCGGGGTCTGGCTTTTATGAGGTCCGGGACGGTGCGGGGGTTTGGCCTTGTGCTGTGTTCAGTTCTAGCCTGTTGTCCCCGATCAGCACCATAACTCCGCCCGCAAGGGCCACAGCCATGAAAAAAGCCACCAGCGGTCCGCCAAGAAATGCGGCGATAATCGCTGCAATAATGAGCAATGCTCCGGGTATTCTGGACCTGGTGCTCATGCTCACGGCGCCCGAAGCGGCGGTGAGGAACGAGAGCACGACAGTGCCCAGTTCAAATACCACAAGCGTTGCAAAATCTTGAGATTCACGCATGCTGTCCATTCCCTCAAGAACAAACATCAATTGCGTGGCCAGTATTCCAAGCACGCCAGCGGCAACGGCCAGGGCGCCACCGGTCTTTTTCAATGAAGCTGTCTGTTTGAACATGTGACCCTCATCAGTATATCAAGGTATTGCTCTTGCGGCCTGCGAGTTGAAGTGAGAGCACTGCGGGCAGAGAGGTGGTACCCCGATGTTTGGGAGCAGTGAAGCGGTCAGGGACCTCTGCCGGGCACTTTCAGACCTCACCGGGGAACCGGTCGGGCTTTGGCCCGTGGGATAACCGGGTCTTGTTCAGACCCATGCCCAGCCGGGGGAATTGGAACTGCGAGAACCCCGGGGGGTGACGGCAGATTTGGGCGGTGACGGTTTACTGATTGTTCCAAGCAAGCTATAGGGAACTGATAGCCTGCTTGCTTTGTCCGGGTTTGCCAGCCCCATAGATCAAGGCCAAAGAATTGATCAAAAAAATCATTGTGATTGCATGCCAGATAACGAGCATAATCGCCTTCAGATAAGGGATGAGTTCACTGGCCAGAACCGGGATCATGATTTCGGTGCCGCCACCAAGAATATGGGCGATCAGGGTCAGCGCTGAGAGGGCTGATGCTACGGCTATTGCAATGCTCATTTCAGTTTTTTCACGGAAAACCCCTTGTAGGATTGCGTATACCTGCTGGCGGATGCGGCTCCGCTCAGCCAGCGCGGCGCATTCTGCCTGCGATCAAAACAGACAGGAAACACAGGAAGGAGAGACCTGTGAGCGCGAGGGGCAGAATGAACAGATAGTTCCATGCCAGCAGGAATGCCAAGAGCGAAAATAGCACGTTGACTGTCTGGAAGGAGAGGGAGGGCAATTGGTTTTTGGGTGTGCTGCGAAGCACCAGAAGGTTCACAACGCCAAAGCCAATAAGCATCACCCCCATCAGCAGTGAAATTCCGAAAAACAAGGAGTAGGCGCTGACCTGGCTTCCGGGCAACTCAAGGGTAAAGGTTGCCAGCAGTTGGGAAAGCTCTTCGCCCCGGGCGCTTTTGGGGGCCAGTTCGAACAGGGTGTGGAGGGCGCCGGTGACGATTCCAAGCAGCCAGCAACCCAGCCCGTAGATTAAACGCAGTTTTTGCATGTTTGTCTCCCGCTGGAACGGAGAGCGAAGGGCGTCTCCATACGGAGGCGTATGTTGCATGTCTGGTTGCAGGAATCAATACGCTGGCGTATGGTTTTTCAATGGACAGAAAAAATACACTTGCCCCGGAGGACTGGATCAAGGCTGCCTTCAGGGCACTGGGGCAGGGCGGGCCACAGGCCATCCGGGTGGAGGCCATTGCCCGTGATCTTTCGGTTTCCAAGGGATCATTTTACTGGCACTTCAAAGATGCCCGGGCGCTGAAACGTGCGATGCTGGAACATTGGCAACGGGTGGCGACCTTTGAAGCCATTGCCAAAGTTGAACATGGTGCAGATGAAGGGCGGGCACAGTTGGCAGCACTGATCGAACTGGCAACAGGCGGCCAAAGCGCGGACTATGGCGGTCCAAAAATAGAGGCTGCAATCCGCGACTGGGGCAGGGCTGACCCTGGCGTTGCCCGGATTGTGGAAAAGGTCGAAGCCACGCGTCTTGATTTTGTTGCAGGCCTGTTGTGCAAAGCGGGGGCTGACAAGGGAGGATGCCAGCAGCGCGCACGCCTGCTCTATGGCGCCATGATCGGGCTTGAGCAACTGCCGGGTATCAGCCGGGAGTGCATCCGCACGGACCTGAATTGGCTGGTAAGGAGATTGCTGGGAGAGGCTCCTGCCGGGCAGGC
>Ga0256839_1001470_pt1 | contig 28545 bp, 31 predicted proteins | sample 354166metaG_FD_185968 | JGI IMG/M metagenome (GOLD analysis project Ga0256839, IMG submission 185968) | Hydrothermal vent microbial communities from Mid Atlantic Ridge, Atlantic Ocean - 354-166 | ecosystem: Environmental > Aquatic > Marine > Hydrothermal vents | place: Atlantic Ocean: Mid... | reverse complement strand
CCATCAGCTCCTTGCTCTTTCTAAATATCGCCTCAGCGGTTCTCTCCGGGAGCTCAAAATCCTCAGCCAGTCTGGTGCTCCTGTATCCCCTGCTGATGAGATACTCCTTCACCTCTATCAGCCTTTCATGAGCCTCCTGTGGTCTGTAGGGACCAAGTATGAGAATCTTTAACCCTGGCTTCTTCTTCAGAATATTATCACAGCCGCTAAGCTTCTCCAGGATGTGTTCCTGCATTATTCCAAATTTGAAACCGAAGTTTTATATATAGCTTCTTGATTACAGTATCCATACAGGTCGGAAAGATTTGACCTTAAGGGGTGAAAGCGTCATGACGGACAGAACAGATGCGGGACGCAAGGATGCGGTAGCGTGCTACGCGGGCATCTTCCCGGAGGAGATCAGAGACGCAATTAAAGCCATTGATAATAAGAAAAGACAGGCGATTATTGGGGTGTTGCTTCTAAAGGGTGAACTTAGCTTTGCCGAGCTCCGGGACTTGCTTGGCTTGAAGAACAACGTTATGTGGCCGCACCTCAGGGCACTTGAAAAAGGAGGGCTCATTGAGAACGTCATGAAGAGGGGATTCACGGACAGAAGGCGCTCCTTCTACAGAATCTCTCCCTTCGGGCAGAGGTTTGTGAAAGCGCTGTTTGAGTCATTCTCCTTCGGAGATGTGGTGATAGCGCCGCTAAGGCTGGACCCGGACAAGCAGGCGGTTCGGGGAGGGGGTATTTCTGTGATGTGGGCTGCCTCACCTCAGGAGCATACTACCACCATCATGCTGCATCAAGCCTCCTACGGGAGGTCATGAAGGTGCGCATAGAGATTCAGCTCAAGAAGCTGGAAGTAAGCACCAGCGCTGAAATTCCGGACATCAAGCCTGTACGCAACATCAGAATTGACCTCAACCACTCCTGCCAGCCACCGGAGCTCTACAGCGAAAATTCAATCCGGAGCAGGCACAAAATATCCATAGGTTACTATGAGGAAGAGGCTGGAAGAAGAAGGGAGATTGGAGCCATTGAGTGCAGTATATTGGTGCTTTTCAGCGATGAAAGCGCAGATAAAATACACCAAATATATGACATCTGGAACAGCCAGGGATACAATAACCTGCCTCTTGATGTGAGAGTGGCTTTAGAAAACAACATATCCCTGGGAGTGCTGCCTGCCGTCAGCGTGGTTGCCGAGAAGGCGAGGCTTCCTCCGCCAGTTCCTCCTGTTGCGTTGAGTTCCAGACCCTCCCAGGGTTAATGAGGCGTGCAACTCCAAGCCTGCAGAATGTTGAGGCAAGCCGGGGGTGAGATTTGAACTCACGTAAGCGGATCTGCAGTCCGCCGCCTAGCCACTCGACCACCCCGGCTTAACCTGCGTTACCAGGCTGACCTCATAAAAGATATTCATCACCCCAGCGTCATCATTGTGGCGGTGTTCCTCACGCCGGGGGCGAATCCGAGCACGAAGAACACGAAGTACCAGAACCTTCTGTCATCACCCGAGCATGCCCTGCTGACCACCCAGAAGGCTACCGCGAGGGCTATGAGCTTCATCGGGAAAATAACGTAGGCGGTGCCCGCGAGGCTCATCACCATCCCCTCCAGCGGCAGCTCTTCCACGTAGCCGTAGCGTTCAATCCCCACCACCGTTGAGCTCGCATCCAGCATGTGCGCTGCAACTGCAAGCAAGCCCCAGGGGTGCGTGTAGCCTGCGGCCAAGAGGAGGATGAGCACCGTGAGGGTGGAGATTAAGAACAGCACCCCCACCTCCACTCCAGCCTCGGGATATCTGAGCTCCCTGAAGAGCCTCAGAGCGGGGTATGCGAGCATGACAGCGCCTGCGCCGCCGCTCACCCACTCGTACCTGAGCCCTGCCAGACGCTCGGCGGCGGCACCTGAGGCGAGCAGGAGCAGTGCAGCAGCGGCGGTGGTGACAAAAATCACCGGTGCGTTCAGGCTGAAGCCCAGCATCGTGGAGTCGCTGAGCGTCTGTGTAAGAGCACCCAGCAGCACCAGAGGCAGGGTTGCGGCGAAAAACCTCCCGCTCATCCTCAGCGCAAGCCCTGCAATCACCTGGCGCAGAGCCAGCACTCCGGCTCCAAGAAGCAGGCTGTACACCACAGCCTCCGTGGCTGTGTAGCCAGCCGTCAACCTCAGGCTCTCCTGAACTTCCTCAGCTCGGGCACGGCGAAAGCGCTGCCGGAGATGTGCAGCAGCGGCTTGGCAGCCTCCACATCCACCACATCTTTAATGCACTCGTCTCTGACCTCCGCGTGCACCACCCTGCCGGCGATGAGCACATGGTCCCCCAGGGTTACGCTGTGCTCCAGCCTGCACTCCAGCCAGGCGTAGGCTTCGGCAATGCGGGGAGGCCTGACCTTTCTGGAGGGCATCTCCGTCAGCCCCGCCTTCTCAATCTCGCTCACCTCGTACGGAAAATCCTGCTCAAGGATGTGCATCTTCTCCCCCAGCTCCTCTCCCACGAAGTTCACCACAAACTCCTCAGTCTCCCTTATATTCCTCCAGGTGTCGTGGGACGGCTGCGAGGCTATCGCAAATATCGGCGGCGAAAAGCTCACCGGCATGTTGAAGCTGAAGGGTGCGGCATTGCTTATGCCTCGTGGCGAGATTGTGCTGACCACCACGCAGCTCCTCACACACAGCCTGTAGAAGCTCTCCGGCTTAACCTCCATCTTCTTCACCTCCTCATGAACCTCTCAATCCTGTCCATGGCTTCATTAATGCTCTCAAGGGACGTGGCGTAAGCCATTCTAACATGCCCCTCGCCCGAGCTGCCGAAGGCTGTGCCCGGGACAACCGCCACCTTCTGCTCCTTCAGCAGCCTCTCCGCAAACTCCTCGCTGCTCATCCCCGAGGAGCGCACCGACGGGAACACATAGAAGGCGCCCTCGGGCTCAAAGCACTCCAGCCCAGCCTCTCTGAGGCGCTTCACTATAAGCCTCCTGCGTCGGTCGTACTCGCGCCTCATGCTCTCAACAGCGCTGTCACCCCTGCGCAGCGCCTCCAGCGCTGCCATCTGGCTCATCACCGGGGCGCACAGCATCACATACTGGTGGATTTTCATCATCGCCTCAATCACCTCCGGCGAGCCTGCCGCATAGCCTATGCGCCACCCGGTCATGGCGTAGCTCTTTGAAAAGCCGTTCAGGTAAACGCAGCGCTCCTTCATGCCATTAAGCGAGGGGAATGCAACGTGCCTCCCGGAATAGGTGAGGCGGTCGTACAGCTCGTCGGTTATCACCATGAGGTCGTGCTCCACCACCACGTCCGCAATCTCCTCCAGCTCTCTCCTGCGCAGGGTTGCGCCTGTGGGGTTGTTGGGATAGCACAGCACCAGCACCTTGCTCCTCTCAGAAATCCTCTCCTCTATGCTCTCGGCATTCACCCTGAAGCCGTCCTCAGCGCCTGTGGGCACGCTCACGGGTCTGCCGCCTGCAAAAACCGTGCAGGGCACGTAGGAGACATAGCAGGGCTCGGGTATGAGCACCTCATCCCCGGGGTCAACCAGCGCCCTTATAGCTAAATCAAAGGCTTCACTGACCCCCACCGTTACCAAAAGCTCGGTTTCGGGAGAGTAGTCCACACCGTACCTTCTGCGTATGCTCCTGCTGAGCTCCTCCCTGAGCTCAGGCATGCCGTAGTTGGAGGTGTACATGGTGTAGCCCCTCTCCAGGCTGTATATGCACGCCTCACGTATGTGCCAGGGCGTGACAAAGTCCGGCTCGCCCACACCCAGGGAGATCACCCCCTCAACCCCCTGCACCAGCTCAAAGAACCGCCTGATTCCCGAGGGTGGCACGCCTGCAACCCTTCTCGCGATTTTGCTGCCGGCGCTCATGGGCTTACAGCCAGCCTCCTGAGCTCCTCACCATCGTACAGCATTACCCCCGCTTCCTTGTACTTCTTGAGCACGAAGTGGGTTGTGGTGCTGGTAACATTCTGCAGTGGGGCAAGCTTCTCAGCCACGAAGCTGGCTACCTCCCGCATGCTCCTGCCCTCAACCAGCACCGAGAGGTCGTAGGTGCCGGACACCAGGTAGAGGCTTCTGACCTCAGGAAAGCGCATTATCCTGCTCGCAACAGAGTCATAGCCGTGCTCGCGCTCGGGAGTTATCTTCACGTCTATGAGCGCACACACCTTCTCCACACCTGCCTTCTCCCAGTTAACCACCGCCCTGTAGGCGAGGAGCACCCCCTTCTTCTCCAGCTCTTCAACGATTTTTTTCACCTTCTCCTCCTCAACCCCCGTGGCGTCGGCTATCTCACGCAGGCTCAGCCTGGCGTTCTCCTCAAGCAGGCTGAGAATTTCAAGCTGCTCCTCCATTGCACCACCTCCAGTTTTTCTTGCTTCCTGCACTTTAAAAGTTTTCGTTAAGGTTATATGCACGCACAGCATAAGTGTAGCGCATGAGGAGTGATGAGATAAAGAGGGGTGTGGAGAGGGCGCCTCACAGGAGCCTGATGAAGGCTACCGGCTTGACGGACGAGGAGCTTGAGCGCCCTCTGGTCGGTGTGGTGAACTCCTGGAGCGAGCTCATACCTGGGCACGTGCATCTCAGGAGCATCGCCGATGCCGTTAAGGCGGGAGTCAGGCTTGCGGGCGGCACTCCCTTAGAGTTCAGCACCATAGGTATATGCGATGGCATAGCCATGGGGCATGAGGGCATGCGCTACTCCCTGCCCTCAAGGGAGGTCATCGCCCACAGCATAGAGCTGGTGGTGCAGGCGCACAGGTTTGACGCTCTGGTGTTCATCCCGGGGTGCGACAAAATAGTACCGGGACACCTCATGGCTTGCGCCAGGCTTGACCTCCCTGCGGTGATTGTAACCGCGGGAGCCATGTGCCCTGGCGTCGTGGGGGACAGGAGGGTTGACCTGATAAGCGTCTTTGAGGGCATAGGTGAGGTGAAGGCCGGGAAGATTTCGGAAGAGGAGCTTGCAGCCCTTGAGGACGCCGCATGCCCCGGCGCCGGAACCTGCGCGGGCATGTTCACAGCAAACACCATGGCATGCATTACCGAGGCGCTGGGCATGAGCCTCCCGGGATGCGCAACCTCGCATGCGGTGGATGCGAAGAAGCTCAGGATAGCAAAGCAGAGCGGCATGAAGGTGATGGAGCTGCTTGCTAAGGGCATAACGGCGGGTAGTATAATGAGCTACGAGGCTTTTGAGAATGCGGTGAGGGTTGACCTGGCAATAGGCGGCTCCACCAACACCGTGCTCCACCTGCCGGCGGTTGCGAGGGAGGCGGGGATTAACCTGGATATCAGGGTATTTGATGAGCTTTCTAAGAGCACACCCCACATAGTGAACATGCGTCCCGGTGGAGAGCACTTCATGCTTGACCTGGAGCTTGCTGGGGGAATACCGGCGGTGATGCAGAAGATACGCCACCTTCTGAATCTGCAGGTGATTACGGTCACGGGCAGAACGCTGGAGGAGAACCTGGCTGATTTCAGGGTGCTGAACCCTGAGAAGAATGCAGAGGTGGTGCGAGACCCCTCCGAGCCCTACCATCCTGAAGGAGGCATAGCGGTGCTGTACGGCTCCCTTGCACCCGAGGGGGCGGTGCTGAAGCAGAGCGCCGTGCCGGAGAGCATGCGGAGGCACAGGGGCAGGGTGAGGGTTTTTGATGGTGAGGAGCAGGCTGTGGAGGCTATAGCCAGAGGAGAGATTGAAGCTGGAGATGTGGTGGTGATACGCTACGAGGGACCGAAGGGCGGTCCGGGCATGAGGGAGATGCTGGCTGCAACCTCGCTCATAGCGGGTCTGGGACTGATTGAGAAGGTTGCCCTGATAACTGACGGCAGGTTTTCCGGCGGCACCAGGGGGCTCTGCATAGGGCATGTCTGCCCGGAGGCTTACGACGGCGGTGCAATTGCACTCCTCAGGGACGGCGACGAGGTGCTGATAGATGTGCCCGCGAGGAAGCTGGAGGTTCTTGTTGAAGAGGAGGAGCTGGAGAGGCGCAGACGTAGCTGGAAGAAGCCCGAAGCAGAGGCGGGCAGAAGGAGCTATCTGGAGGTGTACAGGAGGTGGGTGAGCAGCGCAAGCAGGGGTGCGGTGATATAGAGCTTCTCAGGCTGGCGGAAGCCTACAGGGCGGCAAAGGTGGTGCTGACAGCCTCGGCTAACTCGCTCTTTGAGCACCTCACGGCGCCGAGAAGCTTAGAGGAGCTGGCGGAGCTTGCAGGTGCACGCAGGGATGCGCTGGAGGTGCTGCTTGAGGCTCTGATTGCTCTGGGGCTGGTTGAGAGGAAGGACGGGCGCTACGTGAACTCCGAGACTGCAGCTAAGTACTTGGTGAGGGGCAGCAGCGACTATCTCGGCAGCTGGCTGAAGCATGCGAACAGGAACTTCCGCAGGTGGGCGGAGCTGGATGAGAGGGTCTTCCTCAGGTACAGCGAGGAGGAGAGCCGGGAGGAGTTTCTGCAGGCGCTGGACGTGTGCGCCAGGCGCAGGGCTGAGGAGCTGGCTGAGTGTGTTGACCTGAGGGGCAGGAGGAGCATGGTTGACCTGGGCGGCGGCTCTGGTGCCTACGCCATAGCCTTTGCCAGGAGGTACGGGCTTGAGGTTACGGTGGTGGAGCATCCCGATACAGCGGAGGTTACCGGGAGGATTCTGGAGGAAAGGGGCTGGAAGAACAGGGTGAGGGTGGTGAGCGCGGATTTCCTCAGGGATGACTTCGGCTCGGGTTACGATGCGGCGCTCGTCTCAAATATCCTGCACTTCCTGAAAGAGGAGGAGTGCATGAGGCTGCTGCGCAGGGTGCACCAGCGGCTTGCTGAGGGTGGTGTGGTGATAGTGCACGGGTTCATGCTGGACGACACGCCAAGGCTGCAGTCGGCGCTCTTCGGGGTGCACATGCTGGTGACGGGCAGGGGGAGAGTGCGCAGGCTGAGCCAGGTGAGGCGCTGGCTGGAGCAGGCGGGGTTCTCGGAGATAGGCACAAGGAGGCTCAGCGAGTCAGAGGTGGTGACGGGGGTTAAGGAGTAGTATTAAATATCAGAGTGTCCCATAGGGAACACTTGATGATAAGAACCCTTCACATCACGAACTTCAAGTCCATTAGAGAGCTTAAGCTGAGCTGCCGCAGGGTGAATGTGTTCATCGGGAAGCCGAATACAGGCAAGTCAAACCTGCTTGAAGCTCTGGGAATGTTCTCCCTGCCGTACTCAGGTAACCCGAGGTCGCTGCTCAGATTTGAAACAATGGTGGACCTTTTCCGCGATGCTGACGTCTCTAAGGGCATCCTGGTTGAGGCTGGTGAAGAGTTCTGGAAGATGGAAGCGGAAGGTGAGGTATTCAGGTGCGACTCTTCCAGCTTCACATTTTCCTGCCACTACAGCAGCCCATCACCCGGCGATGTTACAGTTATTAAAAGGCAGCCCCCCATCAAATTCTACAGGCACCCTATACCTGCCTTCAGCAGCTCAGAACCGGGGTTTCTCAGACCACCAGACGGCAGAAATCTGGTGACGGTGCTCAGATCTAACAGGGAGCTGGCGCGCGTGGTTTCTGGTATGCTGGAGGAGTTTAACCTTAAGCTCGTGCTTAAGCCCTATGAGAACAAGATAGAGCTACAGAGAGAAACTGACGGCGTGATAATATCTCACCCATACATCACTCTCTCAGAAACTTTACGCAGATTGATATTCTATCTCGCTGCAATAAAAACGAATAGCGACTCAGTGCTTATATTTGAAGAACCTGAGGCACAGGCATTCCCATTTTATACAAAGTATCTCGCAGAGCTGATTGCCGGAGACACCTCCAACCAGTATTTTATTTCCACCCACAATCCTTACATGCTTTTGTCTCTTGTGGAAAAAACACCAAAAAAGGAGATAAAGGTGTTTATAACACGCCTTGAGGATCATGAAACCATCGCCGATGCGGTGCCTGAAAGAAAGCTCTCCGAGATTCTTGACCTGGATGCAGGGGTATTCTTCAATCTTGAGAGCCTGGGTGGTGGGCGTTGATATATGTTGAGTGTTCTCCCGACATTGAGCTTCTGAGAGCCGTGGGCGTGGGAAGGAGAAGGATAAGACATGCCGGGGGCAAGGGCAGGGTGTGCAGAATGCTGCAGAGGCGGGGTGGAGCCGGCATGGTGGACGAAGACCCGGAAAGCGCACAGCCGGGGTACATGGACGAGATGGAGGCTGTGATGGAGGAGCATGGCATAAGGCTTCTCAGGCACAATCGCACGGGTGCTGTGCTTATAGTGCTGATGCCCAGGCTTGAAGAGTGGTTTCTGCATGGTGCGCGTGAGGCAGGTGTCAGGCTCTCGGACTACAGCCTCCCCGGGGAGGCAGAGCTGCTGCATGAGAGGCTCGTGGAACGCAGAACGCGGGAGTGCCTGGCGAGGGTGGTCAGAGAAAACCTGCAGCGCAGCCCCAGATTCAGAAAGCTGCACGAGCTGATGCAGGCGTTTAAGCGTCTCGGCACACCTCTCTCATCGCTGTGAGCAGCTTGGAGTTCTCCTTCTCAGTGCCAACGCTTATCCTCAGGTACTCCCCCCTCAGCCCTGGCATACCAGAGACCTTCCTGACTATTATTCCCCTCTTCAGGAGGTGTGTGTAAACCTCGTCCGCGCTTCGGCTGAGCAGCCTCACGAGCAGAAAGTTTGCCCATGACGGGTAAACCTCAACTCCAGGCAGTGCGCCGAGCCCCTCCCGCAGGCGCTCTCTCTCCCTTGCGAGCCTTTCTGCAGTCCTGCGGAAGTGCTCAGCCTCTCTCAGTGCTGCAATCGCCGCAGCCTCAGCCACCCTGGAAACGCAGAAGGGGTTTCTGATCTTCTCAAGCATGGCGGCGGTTTTCTCGGAAGCAACCGCATAGCCCACCCTCAGACCCGCAAGTCCGAAGAACTTGGAGAAGCTGCGCAGCACTATCAGGTTCTCGGCATCCTGCAGGTGCTCAATCATGCTGCCGCAGCAGAACTCCGCGTAAGCCTCGTCAACCACCACCACCTCCGCAGCCTCCGCGATCTCCAGCACCTCATCAGCCTCAATCACACCTCCAGTGGGGTTGTTGGGCGAGCACAGAAACACCAGCCTGGCATCATCCGCGCGCTCGGCTATGCTATCAGGTGCTGGATAAACTCCCTCCTCGGGCTCAAGCAGCTCAACGCTTGCGTCCCTGAGCATTGAATAAAAGGCGTACATGGTGTAGGTGGGCACGGGTATGAGCACCCTGTCAAGAGGCTCAATAAAAAGAGTGCAGACGTGGGAGATGAGCTCCCCCGCGCCTGCCCCCAGGGCTATGCACTCAGGTTCAGTGCCCAGGTAGCTGGCTATGCAGCGCTTCAGCTCAGGATATGCGGGGTTGGGGTACCTGCTCGCCCTCGCCGCCGCCCCTGCAATCGCCTCAATCACGCTCTCCGGCAGCGGATACGGGTTCTCATTGGAGTTCAGGTTGACAACTTGCTCTGCAGGCACCCCGTATCTGGCTGCTATATCCTCCGGAAACTCACCCGCCTCATACCTGCCCAGCAGCTCTGCACATGCCCTGTACCTCATCCCTCAAGCGCCTTCTTCAGCTCCTCAATCTCCTTCTCCAGCTCCTCCAGGCTTGTGAGCTTAGCCTCGCGCTCCTCCACGCCTGCCAGAGCCCAGAAGAGCCTGGCAGACACCAGCATGAGCTTTCCGGCATAGCCGGGTGCGTAGGAGAGGAGCTGTGCGCTCAGGTCCCCGCACCTCTCAAGCGTGGCGCTGTCCAGCTTCTTAGCCTTCTCGGCAGCGATGCCAAGCACGCTTATCCCGGCGCCGAGCACGCGCTCTCTCGCCGCATAAGCCTTTGCAGCCTCGCTCGTAACCCTATGAACTCCCATCTTCACCACCTCAGTAGTCCAGATACTTCATAATCTCCCAGGGCGTAACATAAAGGCAGTACTGGTTCCACTCCTCTGTCTTTATCTCCACGAAAGCCTCGTAGATGTGGCTTCCCAGCGCACGCTGCAGCACCTCGTCGGTTGTGAGGTGGTCAAGCGCATCCCTCAGCGTGGTCGGCAGCTCGCCTACGCCGTACTTCTGCTTCTCCTCTGGCGTCAGCTCGTACATGTCTGCTCTGAGCGGCTCACCCGGCTCAATCTTCTTCTTTATCCCGTCCAGCCCCGCCGCGAGCATGCAGGAGTACGCCAAGTAGGGGTTGCAGCTCGGGTCTGCGGCTCTGTACTCGCACCTGGTAGCCTTCGGGCTCCTGAAGTACACCGGCACCCTCACCAGGGCGCTCCTGTTTCTCGGACTCCAGCTTATGTTTATGGGTGCCTCAAACCCCGGCACTAAGCGCTTGTAGCTGTTCACCGTGGGGCAGCATATAGCCGTGAGCGCCTTGGAGTGCTCAATCAGCCCGCCTATGTAGTACCTCGCCGTCTGGCTCAGCCCGAACTCGTCGTTCTCATCAAAGAAGGCGTTCTCACCCTTGAAGGGCTCACCCTTCCACAGGCTCATGTGGGTGTGCATTCCGCTGGCGTTGTCTAAGTAGAGGGGCTTGGGCATAAACGTGGCTATCCAGCCGTACTTTTTGGCTATGTTTCTGGCTGCAAACTTGTACACGTAGAAGGAGTCGGCGCACTGCACCAGCTCCTTTGCCCTGAAGTCCAGCTCAACCTGACCTGCAGTGGCAACCTCGTGGTGGTGGTACTCTATCTCCACCCCCATCTCCGTGAGGTAGTGGGCGAGCTCATTGCGATAGTCGTTGGTGGTGTCCTCGGGAGGAGCACGGAAGTAAGCCTCCTTCGGGCGGAGAATCACGCCGCCAGCCCTTATCTCCGGCGACTCTGGCACCACCCTGGGCGGACCCCAGGAGTCGCCCTCTCCACCGGCTGGCGAAACCCAGAGGTCGTACTGGAGCTTCGTGGGGTCAACCTTCTCAAACACGAAAAACTCAATCTCGGGACCGAATATCGCCCTGAAGCCCATCTTCTCCGCCTGCTCCAGAACACGCTTGGCAACGTAGCCCCTGGGGTCAACATCCGAAACCTTTCCGCCGCCCTTCTCTCCAAAAGCCTCATAAACATCACCGAATATAACCGCAGACTTCTGTATCGGGTCCTCTATCCAGGGCACGGGTCTGGTGGTGCTGGCATCTGGCACCCACACCATGTCGCTCATGTCAATACTCTTGAAGCCCCGGATGGATGAGCCGTCAAACCCTATGCCCGTCTCAAAGGCGTCACCCTCAATGAACTCCCTGGCGGGTATCGTGAAGCTCTGCAGTATTCCCCTGACATCGCTGAAGAAGCACAGCACGTTCTTAACCTTAGCCTCCTCAAGCCTCTTCTTCGCCTGCTCAATGTCACTCATGGCACATCACCATAATTCAGGAGAGCCACTCCCACCTTAAAAACCTGATTGAGAACGTTTATGAAAATTTATGAAAAATTCATAAAGGCAGTACAACCTTTATGACGTTGGCTTAGGCAGCCGGGGCTATGGAGGTTCTGAGAGAGGCGGTCAGGACGATAACCAGGCATGTTGAGGACATGGTGGAGGCGCTTGACGAGGCAGAGGTTGAGGCGCTTCTGCGTGCGATACTTGACTCAGAGAAGGTGTTCATCTACGGTGCCGGAAGGTCCGGGCTTGTGGGCAAGGCATTTGCCATGAGGCTGATGCACTTAGGCATAAACGTTTTTGTGGTTGGCGAGATAATCACCCCCGCAATAGAGAAGAGGGACGTGCTGATAACCATCTCTGGCTCGGGGGAGACCACGAGTGCCGTGAATGCGGCGAGGATAGCCAAGAAGATAGGCGCAAAAGTTGCGGTTATAACCACCTACCCCCGCTCCTCCCTGGGAAAGCTTGCAGACATAACCGTTGTTGTGGAGGGCAGAACCAAGCTGCGGGGTGAGAAGGACTTCGTGATGAGGCAGATAAAGGGCGAGCACTACCCCCTTGCTCCGCTGGGCACGCTGTTTGAGGTGGCGGTGATGGTGTTCCTGGATGCGGTCATAGCCGAGCTCATGGTCAGGCTGGGCAAGACCGAGGAGGAGATGCTCACCCGGCATGCATCCATAGAGTAGCCCCGGGCGGATTTGAACCGCCGTCGCGGGATCCAAAGTCCCGCATGATTGCCGCTACACCACGGGGCTATCTTCTGCAGCACTCGCCTCTGGGAATCTTCTTGCCGTGGGGGCAGGTTTCGGGATGCCCCAGCTTTATGCACACCGCCTCTGCCACGCTGCTGCTTATGTGGTGCTCCAGGTCGCAGGCATTTCTGTGCACCTGCTGGTCAAGCTCCATGCCCAGCAGCTCTGTGAGCAGGAGCTCAGCCAGGCGGTGGCTCCTTATGGCTTCCCTTGCGAGCTCCTCGCCTCTGCGGGTGAGCTGAATGCCCACCCTCGGGCGGTACACCACCAGCCCCAGCCTCTCCATCCGCCTGAGCATCTCCACAGCGCTGGGCGGTGCTACCTCAAGGGCTTTTGCTATGTCGTTGATTCTGGCGTACTCCCTGTCCTCCTCCTTCAGGAACACCCACAGCGCCTCCAGGTACTCCTGCATGCTCTCGGTAAGTACCTCGCCGTCCATCTTCAGGCTATAAGCGCAGCATAACCTCTGCAACCTGTAAAGGGCATGCAACAATATTTTTCAAAATTAATACTCCCCGGAGTAGCAGGTGGTTTTCTTGCTCACTCAGGAAGTTCTTGAAGAGGTCAGGGAGCTCAAGCGGGACTGCATAGTCTTAGCCCACAACTACCAGATACCAGAAATCCAGCAGGTGGCAGACTTCGTCGGCGACTCTCTCGGGCTGTGCAGGGCGGCGCAGCGCATAGACAAGCCCTACATCCTCTTCTGCGGGGTTGACTTCATGGCAGAGAGTGCCGCTCTCCTGAACCCGGACAAGACGGTGCTCATGCCCGACCTGGAGGCGCACTGCCCCATGGCTGCGCAGCTTCCTGCAAAGCTGGTGCGTGAGGCGAAGGAGGAGCATCCCGACGCGGCGGTTGTGCTCTACATCAACACCCGCTTGGAGGCGAGGGCGGAGGCGGATGTGCTCTGCACCTCTGCCAATGCCGTCAGGATAGTCAGGAGCCTGCCCGAGAAGAAGATAATCTTCGGTCCTGATGTAAACTTAGCCTGGCACGTTCAGAGGCACGTGAGGGACAAGGAGCTCATACCCGTGCCAGAGCGCGGGCACTGCATAACCCACCTGCTCTTTAAACCAGAGCACGTGAAGCGTGCACGGGAGGAGCATCCTGAGGCAGAGGTTCTCATCCACCCCGAGTGCACGCCGGAGGTGCAGCTTCTTGCAGACCACATCTGCAGCACCGAGCAGATGGTGAGGCGAGCTAAGGAGAGCAGCGCCAGGGAGTTCATAGTGGGCACCGAGGTGGGGCTCGTGCACAGGCTGAGGCGGGAGCTTCCGGAGAAGCGCTTCTACCCCCTGTACGAGGGTGCCATCTGCAGGACGATGAAGATGAACACCTGGGAGAAGTTTATGAAGCAGCTCAGGGAGCGCAGGAATGCTGTGAGGATAGACCCCGAGATTGCGGAGCGTGCCATGCTCAGCCTTCAGCGGATGCTTGAGCTGAGCGCGTAGCCTCCAAGAAGAACAGCACACCCGCCATCGTTATCACACCCATTGCGAGGGCATCCACCACCGGGGGCACTAAGAGGTACAGAACCTCCACTCCCTGGAACAGCCTGCTTGCAATGCCTGCCAGGAGGTTGAGAATCACCAGTATGAGCCCGTAGAGAAGCGCATCACCCGTGTGCTCCATCACCACGTCATAGCTTCTTCTCAGCGCCTTAAGGGCTGGCAGCTCCTCTATCACGAGAGCCGGGATGGTGAACATCAGCAGGAAGCCTGCAATTATGCCAGGGATTACCAGCAGAGCCAGCCCCAGCAGCACCAGCACGCTAACGCAGGCTGAGGCGAGTATGAGCTGCACCGCCCGCCCCTCAAGCACCCTCACACCCTCAGCTAAGGAGCTCCTGCCTCTGGCGGCTATCTCTATGGCCATCCTCACGCCCACACCCTGCGCTATGCCGCTCAGGGCAATTGACAGCCCGAAGACCAGCAGCGATACCCCTATCACCCCCGGCTCAGCCCCGGGCTTCATCCCCAGCTCTGAAATCGCATACAGCAGCCCCGAAACCAGGAAGTTTGCCACCACGAAGGGCACCGCCAGGGCGGGGTTTCTGAGGAAGTGCCTCACCCCCTCCCTGTACACCCCGATTACATCTATCATGGCTCACCCTTCCTTCGCATCCGAGTACATCTCGGCGAAGGGGCGGTGCGACTTCGGCACCACCTTGGTGAAGTCTGCATTCAGCACCTCCTCTGCCTCAAGTCCGAAGAGCCTGCAGAACTCGCCCACCACCTCCTTCAGGAACTTCCTGTCAGAGGCGCCGAGCTTCTCTGTCCTTGCGCCGTAGCCGAGCCTGTCCTCGTCAACCTCCTCCCTCAGGTAGATGGCACCGCCGTGTATGCCTGTGGCGAGCCACTCCCCCGCAATCTCGGGATAGGTCTCCAGCCTCTCAAGCCCCAGCACCACTATCCTGCCGCCTGCCATGTACTCGCCCAAGAAGTCGCCAGCCGTGCCGCCCACCACCAGCACCGGCACCTGCTCGCGGTACTCCTTCATGTGTATTCCCACGCGATACCCCACGTGCCCCCTCACAAAGATTTCCCCGCCGCGCATGCTGTGCCCTATTATGTCGGTGCCGCTCCCGTGCACGATTATCCTGCCCGCGTTCATGGTGTTGCCCGCGCCATCCTGCACATCCCCGTAAACCACCACCGTGGGTCCGTTTGCAAAGGCTGCGAGATCATCTCCAGCCACCCCGTGAATCTCAATGTAGCACTCGCACCTGAGCCCGTCGGCTATGTAGCGCTGACCATTCACGTTCAGCAGCCTGAGCTTCCTCTCACCCCTCTCCACCAGCTCGTTGATCAGCTCGTTCAGCTCGCGGTAGTGCACACCCTTAGCGTCCACAACCACGAACTCGCCCTCTCTGCTCACCTTAGCCTTTCTCAGCGGCACTTCCATGCTACTCACCCGCCGGCTTAACACCCAGCACCCTCAGCTCCGGCTCGGTAAGCCCCACGCCTCTGAGCCTGTCCCGGTTGCTCCTCAGGCTCTCTATGGAGTTCAGCCCGAGGGCGCCGAGAATCTCCTTGAGCTCGTGGCTCCAGGCTCTGAGCAGGTTGGCAGCCCTTCTGGCGCCCTCCTCAGGGTCAAGGCGCTTCCTGAGCTCGGGATCCTGGGTTGCTATACCCCAGGCGCACCTGCCGGTGTAGCACTTCTTGCACACGGTGCATCCCAGGGCAATCAGGGCGGCGGTGCCTATGTACACCGCGTCCGCACCCAGGGCGATAGCCTTTGCCACGTCTGCACTGCTTCTTATACCCCCGCTGGCTATTATGCTGCCCCAGTGCCTTATGCCCTCCTCCCTCAGGCGCCTGTCAACGCTCGCTATGGCAGCCTCAATGGGTATGCCGTGGTGGTCCCTGTGCACCTGCGGCGCCGCCCCGGTGCCTGCTCTGAAGCCATCCAGCACAACCGCATCCGCACCGGCTCTGATTATTCCAACGGCTATGGGGGCAACGTTGTGCACCGCTGCAATCTTGACAAAAACGGGCTTCTTGTAGCGTGTTGCCTCCTTAAGTGCATATATCAGCCTGGAAAGGTCCTCAATGCTGTAGATATCGTGGTGCGGTGCCGGTGAAATGGCATCGCTGCCCTCGGGTATCATCCTGGTCTGCGAAATCTCCTCGGTGACCTTCTTCCCCGGCAGGTGTCCGCCTATCCCGGGCTTTGCCCCCTGTCCTATCTTAATCTCAATAGCCGCCCCGCGCTTCAGGTACTCCTCGTGCACCGCGAACCTTCCCGAAGCCACCTGGGTGATTATGTGGTCCGCGTAGGGGTAGAGCTCAACGTGCATCCCCCCCTCGCCGGTGCCCATGTAGGTTCCCACCTCCTTCGCAGCCCTCGCCATGCTCAGGTGAGCCTCAATGCTTATGCTGCCGTAGCTCATGTGCGCAAACATTATCGGCGTCTCAAGCTTCAGGTTGGGTGCAATCTTTGTTCTGAGCCTTATGCTGCTGTCCTCTTCCTCCAGCTCCACCTTCTCGGGCTTCCTGCCTATGTAGGTGCGCAGCTCCATGGGCTCCCGCAGCGGGTCAATGCTGGGGTTGGTAACCTGGCATGCATCCAGCACCAAGCGGTCAAAGTAGCTCGGGTACGGCAGCTCGTTGCCCATGGCTGTCAGAATAACCGCCCCGGTCTCAGCCTGAGTCTTTATGTCCTTTCTCACCCTGTTGGTCCACACGGGGTGGGGGGCATACTCCATGGGCGAGCGCTCAATGCTTATCGCCTGCGTGGGGCACATGTAGGCGCAGCGCAGGCAGGCGACGCACTTCTCGTGGTGCCTCTTCCAGGTCTTCTTCTCCCTGTCGTACTCGTGCACCCCGAAGGGGCACTCACGCACGCAGCGCAGGCAGTTTATGCACGCCTCTCTATCCACGCGCACCACAAACTCCGGGGGAAAGTTACGCACCATTCAGTGAATAACCTCCTCTCTAACCTCTTCATCAAGCCTTGCAATCACTGGATTCCCCGCCCTCGGCGCCCACAGGCGGTTGATGTTCTCCTCCACCTCCCTTATCGCGGCCTCCTCGCTGGCTAAGTAAACGCAGTCATCGCTGCTCGCCGCGATGAGGGGGCGCAGCTTTATGCGGTCGTTTAACCCGACCATGGTGTCCCTGTTTGTGATGATCACCGCAAAGGGGCCGTTCAGCATTGCCTGGGAGTAGGTCATGCGCAGAGCTGTGAAGGCTGATCGCTTCGGCTCAGGCATGCGCTCAATCTGCTTCCAGAAGGGCGGGGTCAGGGCGATGGCGGCGCTTCGCAGGCTTAGCCCCTGCTTCCGCACCAGCAGGTCAAACAGGTAAGCCACAACCTCTGTGTCTGTGAGCAGCCTGCACTTGTAGCCGTGCGCCTCAAGGTAGCGTTTGTTTGTGCCGTAGCTGCTTATTTCGCCGTTGTGCACCACGCTCCAGTCAAGGAGGTTGAAGGGGTGTGCACCACCCCACCAGCCAGGCGTATTCGTGGGGAAGCGCCCGTGGGTTATCCAGCAGTAGGCTCTGTACTTCTCCACCCTGTACATCTCAGCCACAGCATCCGGCATGCCCGTGGCTTTGAACACCCCCATGTTCTTCCCGCTGCTCGCCACGAAGGCGCCGTCTATGCAGTCGTTTATGGTGAACACCAGCTCCGTGATGTAGTCCTCCTCCTTCTCCAGGTACTCCCGCCGGTTGCTGAACCTGTGGGGCACCTCCACGAAGTACCTCCAGACGATGTTCTCCTGGGGGATTTCCTTCACCCTGCGCATGGGTATGCGCTCATCCTTTATTATCGCCACCCTGTCCTTCAGCAGCTCCTCGGTGCGCTCCTTTGCCAGCTCATCCCTGAAGAACAGGTGCAGGGCATAGTACTCGGCGTATCTCGGGTATATGCCATATCCTGCAAACCCACCTCCACGGCCATCGTAGCGGTCACGCATCATGCATGACATCCTTATGATTTCCCTGCCTGACATTCTCTCGCCGTACCTGTTCAGGATTCCGCCAAGTCCGCACATTCTAACTTACCCCGTGCAGGAAAGCTTCTGCAACATGGGAAGTGTAACATCAAAAAATCAGTGCACGAGCTTCACTATCTGCATCCTTCCGTTGTTGTAGAGCACCGTGTTCTTCTGCATGAGCCTCTCCAGCACCTCCTTCCTGGTGGGCTCCAGCACGCTGTAGGGCGCCACCGCCACCCTGTACATGTACTCACCCACGAGCACGTACTCCAGGTCCTCAGGGGGCTTGTACTTGTCATCATAAAGCACCCTGATGCTCTCCTCCACCCTCCTCGTGGTAACCGTACCCCCGTAGTTCACGGAGGTTCTGACGTTGTAGTGGCTGCCGAAGAGCACCAAGCAGTTTATTCCCTTCATGTCCGTGTATATCTCAGCCTCCCTGGGAAGGGCATAGCCAGCAAAGGCACAGGCGTGCATCTCCTGGGCATCAATCTTCTGGGCGTTCAGGTTGGGCGTGGTTAAACCGTAGATGGAGGTGGGCAGGGCGACAAGCAGCGAGAGGGCAATCAGCCTCTCAAACCGCCTCTCCCCCACCCTCTCCGCGAGCAGCGCCAGCATGGGCACCAGGGAGAAGGTGCTCATCTCCAGGAACCTGGGGAGCTTGCTGCCGGTGAAGTAGAAGGCAAGAGCCACCGCTGCGAGACCGAGTATGCTGCCTGCGGTGGCTGCCTCCTGCGGGGTGGGGTTGCGGTGCCTTAGCAGCATAACCACGAACAGCAGGGCGGCTGCGGCGTAGGGGAGGAGGTGCAGCAGGAAGAGCAGCAGCTCCCTCAGGAACCTTCCGCCATACCACACCTTAACCGTGTAGCTGCTGGGCTCTGAGGCGAGCACTCCGCCCCTGGTGAGCAGCATGCTGAAGGTGGTTAAAAGCTGCTCCACTCCACCCTTTGAAAGCACCAGCGCTGCAAGAGCTGAAGCATAGAAAACCAGCGCAAACCCTGCCTCCCCTCTCAGTCTTCTGCCGCTGAGCCCTGCATGCACCATGTGCAAGCTAAGCATGGGCGTCATGAGAATCACAACCACATAGAAGACGGTGTAGTACAGCAGCCCGAGGGCAACCATCAGCAGCGCCGCAACGAGCAGGCACCTCCCCCTCTCCCTGCCCTCCATCCAGCGGAAGTAGCAGAGCAGCACACCCAGAGCAAGCGCCGCACCCAGCATCATCCTGCTGAAGAAGCTGTCCGCTATAACCCTGCCGTAGGGGTAAACCGCCGCGAGCAGCGCTATCAGTGCGGCGTTCTTGGTGCCGGTGAAGCACCTGGCGAGCACATAGCTGAGAAGCACCACCGCCACACCTGCGGGGATGAAGGCAAGCTCCACCGTGCTCATTCCGCTGAGCTGGCTCATCAAAGCCAGCATGCTCAGAAAGGCTGCGGAGGCGTCTCTGAGCTCGTAAACGTAGGCAGGAAAATGCTCCCAGGCGTGGCTCCCGGAGATGTCGGGCAGGTAAAAGGCGTAGAGGTAGGTATCCGGAGGCACCACCGTTCCCGTGAACACCAGCGCATGCATTGCCATCCACACTGCCAGCACAGCCACCGCCAGCCCCAGCCACCTCACAGCCCCACCCCCCTCAGGCGGCGCATCTCGTCCACCGTCTCTTTAAAACCCAGCATCACCCCCAGCTCCCTCAGCAGCCTGTCGCTCAGCCTCCTCCCCCTCTGCACAGCTCTGCGCCTGCGCATCAGCCCGGGCAGTGAGAGCAGCACAGCCACGTATGCCTTCAGCACTGCGGCAGCGCAGTGCGGCTCTTTAAGCAGGTATCTGGCTAAGAGCAGGGCGCTGTAGCCCAGGTTAAGCGCCACACCCGCCAGAGCCTGCCTGAGCTGGTAGTTCTTCAGCACCATGCCCAGGCGGTTGCGCTGGCACATGTACACCCTGAAGGGCGACTCACCCTGCCGCAGCGGATGATACACCACGGATGTGGGCACGTACAGCACCTTCCACCCCGCCACCCATGCCCTGTAGCAGAAGTCCGGCTCCTCGTGATACACAAAAAACCACTCATCCAGCCCCCCCAGGCTCTCGTAGGCTCTGCGCCTCACCATCGCACCCGCCCAGCATGCAAAGGCAGAGTAGCAGCGCCTGCTGAAGCTCTCTGAATCAGGCTCCCCGAGACCAACATCAACACCCGCCCCCACCGGGGTGAACCTCCCGCCGGCATGCACCACCCTTGAATCCCAGAGAACCTTTGAGCCGCACACCGCAGCCTCAGGCTCCTCCCTCATCGCCCTCAGCAGCTCCCCCAGCCACTCAGGATGCGCCAGAGCGTCGCTGTCTATGAAGGCTATGTACCTGCCGGAAGCAGCGGCAGCGCCCAGGTTTCTGCCACGAGCCGCGCCCGTGTTGCTCGCCAACCTGAGCAGCTTGGCGTGCGGAAACTCACGCTCCACCATCTCAGCCGTGCCATCGGTGCTGGCGTTGTCCACCACCACCAGCTCATGCTCCACGCTCTGCCGCTGCAGCGAGCGCAGGCAGGCTGCAAGCTCACGCCTGCGGTTCCTGCTCACGACCACCACGCTCACCTCTGGCACCATGACCTCAGCCTTCTCAGGAGCCTTTTAAGCCTCCAGCGCAGCACCCACAGGGCTATTGCTATGCCATCTCTAACACCCGTGCCCTTTCTGGCATCCCTGTAGATGCACCTCACCGGCACCTCCTCAATCCTCAGCCCCAGCTCCACAGCCTTGAGCACAATTTCAGAGGCAACCTCGTAGCGGTTGCTCTCTATGTCTATCGCGAGGGCAGCCCTCCTGCTCATCGCCCTGTAGCCGCACTGCGAATCCGACACCCTCCTTGAGGTGAGCCAGGTGAGGAGCAGGTTGCCCAGCCACTTGCTTCTCGGACCCGTGAAGTTGTGCATTCTGGTGCCGAATACTATGTCTGCCCTGCCCTCAATCACAGGCTTCAGCAGCCTGAGCATCTCCTCGGGTGCGTGCTGTCCGTCTGCATCCACGGTAACTATCGCATCCGCCCCCCTCTCCAGCGCCGCTTTTATGCCGGTTCTCGTGGCACCCCCCTCACCCACGTTGTGCTCATGCCTGTAAACCACAGCCCCTGCACGCTCAGCCTCCTCGGCAGTGGCATCGGTGGAGCCATCGTCAACCACAATCACCTCATCCACATGTTCAAGGCACTTGCGCACAGCCTCTGCCACGGTACGCTCCTCGTTGTAGGCAGGTATAACCGCGCAGAGCTTCATTTCACCACCAGTGCGGTGTCCGGGTACCAGACCGAGTAGTACCTGTCCTTCAGGTCACCGCTGAGCACATTTATGCCCAGCCTGTATCTGGCTCTGCTCTTTTCACCCCTCCACTCCACCCTCACGTGCCTGCTGGTGTAGCCCTGCAGGCTGATGTTCCTGTACTCCTCGTAGGCTATGCTCCATCCCTCCCTCTCAACCCTTATAATCTGCACCTGCAGAACACCCTCCAGTGGCGTGGAGTACAGGTTTCTCACCGTAAACCTCACCTGCACCGGCGTGCTCCGCTCCGCGATAAGCGGCTCCACCCTTATGTCATCCACCGTCACCACAGGTTGCTCCGGCGGCGCTAAGCGATACACCTCAACCTCGCCATTTTGGTGCAGCAGCACCAGGTCCCTCATCCGCCTCACCAGCGGATATATCTCTGAGCTGCGGTTGATTATTATGTAGGAGGGCTGATTTTTGAGCAGCGTATCTATGTAGCGCTGCGCCGGTGGATACTGGGTCTCCAAGTAAACGGGCTGATGCGGATGAAGCACTATCAACCCCTGCGCCGCCCACCAGTTTCTCACACCCACTCTATCATACTCGCCGAGCTGGCTGCCGAGCCAGATTCCAGCCTCAAACTCCTCCTGAGAAAGCACCCTGTACCACGCGGGGCGATCTATGAACATTGCCTGTGCAGCCTGGGCTGAGAACATGAAGAACAGCACAAAAATCGCTAAGGGCTTAAGCTTGCTCTTCCTGCCGGTCTCTGCATACCTCACCAGCTCCCTCAGCCCCACCATGCTCACCAGCGCCGCAGCAGGCACCAGGTAGTAGAGGTATCTGGAGCCGTACAGCGCTATGGGCAGCTTGAACCTGGGGAACTGGGTGTAGAACAGGATAACCAGAAAGGCGATGAGCACCGGCAGGTATCGCCTGCTTCTGCCTCTTAGCATCAGGTACCCTAAGGAAGCCACGCCCAGAGCGGTGGCTACGAAGGTGGTGGTGCCAGCGTTTGCCAGGAAGAAGCCGAGGGTGAGCTGGTTCGCCTGGGGAGAGAATCTCAGAAAGGGCTCAAGCGTCATGCCCATGCTGTAAACCCACCAGCCTGCAATTAAGAGTCCGAGCGCCGGCGGCATGCTGAGGAGCGCAAACTTTTTCACCCCCCTGCGTCCCAGGAGCAAAAGCTCACCCATGCCCGTGCTCAGCACCAGCAGGGTGGCTATGAGGGCGACGTTGTGGTGGGTTATGACGATGCCCAGCATCATCCCAAAATAAAGCATCAGATGCCTGAGAGTGCCCTCCCTGAGGAACCTGAACACTCCATACCAGGCTGCGAACATCAGCACCATCCCCACACTCTCCGGCACCAGATACTCGGTGCGCAGCACCACGTACTTGGCTGAGGTGAAGGCAAGCGCCGCAACAAAGGCGAAGGCTTCATCCCTTATCACGTACCTGGCAACTAAGTAGAAGGAGAGCACGAGGAAGAAGGCTACGACCGACGGGAACAGCTTGCCCACCAAGAAGGGGTCACCACGGGAGAGCAGTATTGCCAGCCCCAGGAAGTAGTGCATCCCCGGGGCGTAGGTGTAGTCAGCGGGCAGAATGGCTCGCTGCGCCTTCCTCACCAGCATCGCCTTCTCCTTCGCCACGCCCTCCCAGATGCTCTCCACCCTGTGGGAGTGCCCGTAGCTGGCGTAGTGGTTCGCCATCTTTATGTGAAAGAAGGGATCCTCAGCAGGTGGCTGGGGTGTTGAGAAGTTCTCCAGCGCAACCGCTGAAGCCAGCGCAAGACCCAGGAGAAGCACAGCGAGCGTTGCGGTGCTGGGCGGCAGAAGAAGGTCAGCCTTCAGGGCTCTCAGGCCCCGCCGGAACAGCACGGGAAGAGATATAAGCACGGGAATAGCCAGAATCGCCACACCCTTGGCTGGAGTGAGCATGGTCGCAGGGTAGAGATACCACAGGGAGCCCAGGTTGTCAAGCACGAAGAGGCTGAGAGCAATCCACACGAAGCTGAGCACGTAGGCGCTCACGAGCCTCTCAACCACGTCCAGCCTGCGGAATATCAGCAGAGACAGGAAGAAGCCCGGAATTACAGATATCAGCAGAGTTACCACAGCTTCAAGCATACAGCATTCCCTGCACAGCTACTTTGAAACATCCACTATTTAGACTTATCCCGTTAACGTGTTACAGCCAACGTAAAAATCATTCACCTTCAAGCGCCCTCAGCACCGCCCTGCGCATTGCCCGCACATCCGGCTCAACACCCAGCCACAGCCTCTGCGCCTCAGCTCCCTGGTGCACCAGCATTCCCACGCCGTCAACGGTTCTGCACCCTGCAAGCTCAGCCTCCTTCAGCAGCCTCGTCTGCCTGGGGTTGTAGACTATGTCCATCACCACCGGCTTTGAGCCGAGCTGCTCCTTAGTGAGCAGCGTCTTCTCAGGCTCCGGGTGCATGCCCACCGGGGTGGCGTTTATCACGATGTCACAGCTCTCTACCTCCTCCCTTATGCGCTCCTGAACAAGCTCGCCAGCCTTGCCCTGTCCGCCAGCCCTGCGCACCAGCTCAGCCACCTCCATGGCTTTTTCAGGCTTTCTGGCAAGCACCTTCACTCTTGCACCTGCAAGCGCCAGCGCAACGCATATCGCTCTTGCGGCGCCACCCGCGCCCAGCACCAGCACCCTGGCGCCGTCCACGCTGACGCCAGCCTCCTGCAGGGCAAGGAGCGCCCCTCTGCCGTCGGTGTTGTGCCCCTCGGTGCCAGCCTCTGTGAAAACGATGGTGTTCACAGCGCCTGTCAGCCTGGCTTCCCTGCTCAGCGAGCTCATGTAAGCCATGACATCGCACTTGTGAGGCAGGGTAACGTTCACCCCACCATACTTAAGCGCCTTAAAGCCCGCGATGGCATCCCCCAGCTCATGTCTCTCCACCCTGTGGGCGACGTATATGCAGTTGAGCCCCAGGCTCTCAAAGCTGGCGTTGTGCATCTCCGGCGAGAGGCTGTGCTCCACCGGCGAGCCTATCACCGCAAACACCTTCGTTCTGGCGTCAACCATTCCTCAACCCCAGCACCTGCAGCACCTCAACCAGCTCCCTCACGCTGAGCTGCCCGGGGGCGGTTTCAGCGCCAACGTAGCCGTAGGTGATTGCAGAGCCCATGGCAGGAGCAGCCAGCCTGCTGATTCTGCCAGCCTCACCCATGGCTACGCCCACGAAGGGCATGCGCGAGCCGAACTCGCAGGTTAGCTGAAGCAGCCTGAGCACATCCCCGCAGCTTCTTGCCATCACTCCGAGCTTTGGTATGTCAGCACCTGCGGCGAGCTCCTCCTCCACGATTTCTCTCATAACCGCCAGCTCCGGCGTGTGCTGGAAGTCGTGCCACGAAACCAGCACCTGCACCCCCGAGCTTCTGGCGTGCTCTATCACCCCATCCCTCAGGTGCGGTGTCATGCGCAGCTCCACATCTACAGCATCTGCCAGCTCAGCGCCAGCCAGCAGGCACTCTGCAAGCTCGCTTTCGCTGCCGGCAAAAAGCCCGCCCTCCCGCTCGCTCCTCACCGTCAGAATAACTGGAAGGGACACCATCTCCCTCACCCTTCTCAGCAGCCTCTTCACCTCTGCAGCGTATCCTGAGCCGAACTTCAGCGCATCCGCCCTTATCTCCACCACATCCGCCAGCTCAGAAGCTTCCAGCAGAAGCGGTATCACCTCCTCGGTGCTGCGCGCCATTATGGAGGCGCACACCGCAGGCTTGCGTTTCAGCAGCTTCAACTCATCACCTCCACTACCAGGGTACGTCTTTAATCTTCAGCAGGTATCCTAAGCGATTCACCGCCAGGTGTCCCGCTGGAGTCACCACGAGCAGCACGAGCACGTAGTCTAAGGGTATTCGTGCAACGGTACTTGCTAAGAGCAGCGCCCCCACCACGAAGTTGAGCTGGTCCAGCAGGGGCACGGGTGCCCCCCGCTCAAGCCCGAGCCTCCGCTTTAAGAAGCTGCCCGCCGCATCCCCCGCAAGGGCACCCGTGGAGAGCAGGAAGCCAAGCACCACGTTACCCTGCAGTGCCCCCACCGCGGTGCCGCCCGTGATTCCCGTGAGGGTACCCCTGACCGTCACCCCCCTGCCCAGAAGCGGCCGTCCGTCTATGAAGCGCCGGTTCATGTCCAAGGGCATGCCCCCGCCGAAGATTCCGGGCAGCGTGTTCGCAACGTAGGCAGGAAGAAAGAAGTACAGCGCAGCCACCGCTCTCTCCAGGATGTCTTCAAGCATACGCATTTTTCCTGAGGGCATGCGTATATAAATCTTTGCTCATCCCGCTCCAGAAGCTACCCTCTGAGCTTTCTGGCATGCCTGCTGCAGAACTCAGCAGCCTTCTCGTCCACCTCCGCTATGCTGTTAGAGAAGCTCATCACGCAGGCTCTTGAGAGGCAGTGCCTCATTCCCAGCGTGTGCCCCAGCTCGTGCAGCGCCTCCTTGAGCAGCCTGCTCCTGAACCTCTCATGCTCGCCGCATCTCAGCCTGAAGGTTGAAACCACCGCCGCCCTGCCGCCCAGCTCCGCAAGTCCGAACACAAAGTTCATCGGCTCGGCATAGATGTCCTCGGAGGTTACACCCAGCACCCTGTCCGCGTGCCTCTTTGAAAGCGTCCACAGGAGCACCTCCGCAGAGTACTGCCCCCTCAGGGGATTGTAGCCCGGGCACACCTGCAGCGTCTCACCCCGAATGCACCTCCAGCCCAGTCTGCGCTCAAGCTCACCGCACAGCCACTCTAAGGTGGCAGCACTCACCCCACCTATTCCAACAAGCTTCAGCCTCACCCGCTCTTCCTCCTCAGGTAGTACTCCACCGCACCCACCGCGTTGACCACCTGCGGCTCTTCAGGCACGAGCACCTCGGCGCCGAGAACCTCCCTCAGAGCCTCAACCACCCCCGAGTTCCTTGCCACCCCTCCAATCAGCGCCACCTTTTGCGCATGCTCCGGCACCATCTGCGCAATCCGCCTGGCAAAGGCTAAGTGCACGCCCCTCACCACCTCCTCAACCGAGTATCCCTCAACCAGCCTTGAAACAACCTCGCTCTGGGCAAACACGCTGCAGGTGGAGTTTATCTCTGGGGCACGGGTGGCGAGGAGGTGCAGCCCTCCCAGCTCCTCCAGAGCCACACCGAACTGCTTTGCGATCAGCTCCAGGAAAGCCCCGGTGCCAGCGCTGCACTTGTCATTCATCCTGAATCCATTTTCCCGCACATCTATAACCTTGGTGTCCTGCCCCCCGATGTCAACTATCACATCCACCACCTCACCGAGCAGCCTACGCGTGCCGTGGATGGCGGTGGTAATCTCTGTAACCCTCAGCTCGGCAGGCACGTGCTTCCTGAAGTAGCCTGTAGCAGCCTCCGCAGCTCTGCCACCAAGCAGGGTGCGCCACTTAGCAGTCTCTACAACTCTGAAGCTGTACTCACCATCCTCAAGGTACGCCGCCTTTGCTGTTCTGCTCCCCACGTCCACACCCACTATCATGACTCTTCACCGAGCCTCTCTGCGAACGCCTCCAAGCGCAGCCGCACCTGCTCCGGTGTTCTGCCCGGCAGGTCTGCCTCAATGCTCAGGTAGGGTATCCTTAGCTCCCTGCACAGCCCGCGCAGCAGCGGCTCCTCTAAGCTGTGGTGGCAGGCGTACTGGTGGAAGTGCACCGCCGCCTCCGCCCTGTGCCTTCTGAGCTGCTTCCTGAGGAACTCCAGCCTGCGCCTGAGGTGGAGAGCAAAGGTGTAGCGGGCGTAGCTGCGTGCCACCTCTGCCATGCTCCTGCCGGTGTGGCGTATGAACTCGTAGGGCATCTCATCAAACACCACGTGCATGCCCAGCTCTGCCAGCACCTCGTGGAAGTCGCTGTATATCGGGGGCACGCCCAGCAGGGCTATGCGGTGCTCGTAGCTCACATCCACCTCTCCAAGGTTCTCCAGCGCCTCCCTGTACCTTGCAGGGCTGCCCATCAGGTCGCTCGCAGAAACCTCTATCAGGAAGCCATCCCGGGAGCCGAGCTCACCGCGGGAGCGCATCTCATGAACCCGCAAAGCCATAGCCTTGAGCTCTGCAACCTCGTCCATCACCTCATGCTCAAGCTCGCCCAGAAACTCCGCAAGCGCCTCAACCTGCTCCCTCATGAGCCTGATGTCCCCGCTGAAGGGGTAGATGAAGTGGTGCGCCGGTATGCCCGCAAGCTCTACACGCTGGGCGTCAACCAGCGAGGTGTAGCAGTCACCTCCAGCCACCACCACCAGGGCATCTACCTCAACCTCACGCCTCAGCAGCAGCTCGCGCCACACAGCACTCCAGGCGCACAGCTTGTCCTCAGGTCTCACCATGCTCTCAGGCACGAGGTTGTTCAGGTCAAGCGCCCTGCAGCCGCAGGCGTACACCACCTCCGGTGGAACGAGGGCGGTGATTCCGATTCTCCTGCCCTTCACCCGTACACCTCCCGCTCCGGCAGCCCTGCAGACAGCACGCACTTCCAGCACCCCGGGGTGCTATCTCAGACACTCTGCAAGCTGTTACCCGGGATGGTAACACCTCCAACAATTTCCGCCAGGTATATATTGGGGGAGAGACTACAGCCGGGTATGCGCACAGCGGTGGTTATAGTGGGACATGGCTCAAGGGTCAGGGAGACGGTGGGGATATACGAGACCATAGCCAGACTCGCCAGTGAGAGCTCGGGCTATGAGGTGCGTGTGGGCTACATGAAGCATCACCGCCCCAACTTGGTTGAGGCGGTGGAGGGTCTGATAGCCGAGGGCTACAGGCGAATCGTTGTGGTGCCGCTGTTCATCGTGCCGGGTCTGCACGTGAGGGATGACATCCCGGTGCTGCTGGGTAAAAAGGACGGACACGTGCCGGAGTTCGGATACTCAAAGGTTAGGGCACCAGAGGACGTTGAGATTGTTTATGCAGATGCCATAGGAGCAGACCCGCGCCTCGCAGAGGTGGTGGTTGACAGGGTGAGAAAGGCGCTGAACGGGAGATGATACCAGCTAAAGCCTGCGCCCATTAATGCGAACGTTACTCTAAGCATAGATTACGTGATCCGCCTGCTCACTGTGCTCCTGGTGCTCGCATTGCTTGCGGGCTGCACGGGGGATGGGGTGCAGGGAGGCGCCGGGGAGGAGCCCACAGCTTCGGATGTTCAGCTCAGCTCCCATGATGCAGCAAAGCCGTACCTCAGCAAAATAGAGCCCGAGAACATGGAGCTCAGGAAGCTTGCAGCCACCATAACTTCCGGCTGTCCTTCGGGAGATGTGGAGTGTCAGATTACAGCCATCTACCGCTATCTGGTGGAAAACTACAGCTACTACAGCGACCCCAGGTACAGGGAGCTCATCCAGAGTCCACAGGACACCATATACCTGCGCGGCGGTGACTGCGAGGACCTGACGATACTCCTGATCTCCCTGCTTGAAAACATAGGCATAAAAACCTACTTTGTAATGACAGAGGACCACGCCTATGCGCTGGCATGCGGTGTCAGCCCTGACAGGCTCATGAAATACATAAGAGACGATATGATACTTCAGGCATCGGGTGACCTTGCGAAAAACGGCGAGATGGATGTGATAGTGAGGGATGGCAGGATATTTACAGTTGTAGAAGAGGAGCAGAGCTTCTTGCTGAAATCGGGGGAGCTGTACTACTACGGTGGCAATGGCACCGCCCTCACCCCGCCTATTGAGTACATGAACATAGAGTACGAGCTC